>MDTG01336267.1_pt1 | contig 12744 bp, 10 predicted proteins | sample 811421 | NCBI WGS metagenome assembly MDTG01 (sample SAMN05326645, study PRJNA326480) | marine metagenome | isolation source: seawater | place: Pacific Ocean: South East | collected 2011 | reverse complement strand
GTTTACCTTAATCAACCTCAACTAAGCAGCAGACACTATGCCAACGAGCTAAAACACATCACTTGCCAAAGATAAAACAAGTGCGTAGGGTCTTAAAAATGCGGTTTTTAAGCAAAATTTTGTTATTTTTTGCCCTTATTACCACTCTAGTATCAGCCAAAAACTGGCCCAGATGGAGAGGCCCCAATGACTTGGGTTCAACAAAAGAAGGCCGGTACCCGGCAAATTTATCCGATTCAAAGAACCTTGCCTGGAAACTAGCTTTGCCGGGCAAGGGCTGCTCAACGCCTGTCGTATGGGAGAAGCGTATCTTCATTACTGGACCCAAGGAAGGGCAGGATACAGTTAGTGCTATCACTTGGAACGGCGAAATAGCTTGGCATAAAAGTTTGGGGAAGGAACGCGGTGGAAAACATCTGAATGGATCCGGAAGCAACCCCAGTTGCGTAACTGATGGATCACTATTATTTGCATATTTCAAAAGTGGTAATTTTGGCGCGTTAACGTTCGAAGGCAAAATGCTCTGGAAAAAGAACTTGATGAGCTATGGGAAAGACACCCTGTTTTGGGATTTTGGCACATCACCTATACTCACTAAGAAACATGTTATCATGGCATTGATGCGCAAAGGTAATTCTTGGCTTGTAGCATTCGAAAAACAGACCGGCAAAGTCGCTTGGCAAGTGGAACGCAACTACCAAACCCCTATTGAAGGTGATCACAGTTACGCTACTCCAATCGTTACCACGCAAAACAATCGCGAAGCTATCCTTGTGTGGGGGGCCGAGCGGTTCACTGCACACGATGCAGATAATGGTGATGTGCTTTGGACGTGCTCCGGATTCAATCCACAGGACAAAAAATTCTGGGTGGTTGTTTCATCCTTTGTGGTCGTTAATGACATGGCGATTATCCCCTACGGCAGAGGTACTCGCCTAGCAGGCATTAAACTCAATGGAAAAGGAGATATAACCGACACACATCGTAAATGGACGCTGGAGGGGAAAGGGTCTTTCGTCCCCTCCCCCGCCGCATATAACGGTAAAATATACATTGTACGTGATCGCGGCGAAGTCTTGTGCATTAACCCCACGGACGGCGAAATAAAATGGGCAGGTGCATTCCCAAAAAACCGTGCAAGCTTCTATGCCTCACCGACCATTGCCGATGGAAAAATTTATGCTGCCAGAGAAGACGGTACTCTTTTTGTAGCCGACATAGACAATGGCTTCAAACTGCTTACAGAAAACAATATGGGTGAACGCATCATTGCCAGCCCTGTTCCGGTAAATAGCTCACTGCTAATTCGGGGCGAAAAGAACTTCTTTTGTTTCAGAACAAATTAGGGACCAAATTGAAATGAAGCTAAATTGTCTCTGCAGCATAAATTAACTAAATTTAACTGAGTATAATCCTTATATTTATGCGTCTAATTTATACATATAATGGTATGAACAGAAAACTAATTACCTTCGGAGTACTATTGTTTACCACGTTCATTTTAGCGGCCGATGACTGGCCTTTATTTCGTGGAAATCGTGGCCTCACAGGAATTGCTTCAGGCAAATTACCAGAAAAACTCACGTTATTATGGAAGTTTGACGCAAAAGGCCCAGTCAAAGCTTCAGCCGTAATTGGAGAAGGCATGGTATTTGTTGGAGGAGATGACAATGCAAAGAGAGGGATCAAGGGTAAGCTCTACGCAATCAATTTGAACAACGGCAAGAAAGCCTGGGAGTTTACCTGTAGTGATCCCATTGAAGGGCCAGCAATGTATATGGATGGACGAGTATTCGTTGGAAGCATTGACGGTTTCCTGTATGCGCTTGATGCAAAAACTGGCGAGGAACTTTGGAAATTTGAGACAGGTGATCAAATTATTGGAGGACCTAACTGGACGAAGTCCTCTGACGGTAAAAATACCTATGTAATTGTCGGTAGCCACGATTTTTTTCTCTACTGTCTTAACATGAAAACTGGTGAAAAAATTTGGGAATATGAGTCCGAAAATTATATAAATGGATCACCTGCCCTAACAAACGGAAAAACAATGTTCGGTGGCTGCGATGCCTTACTGCATGTGATTGACATAGGAAAAGGTAAAAAGGAAAAAACGATAAATGCCAATTCCTACATAATCGGAAGTGTTGCTGCGGATTCCGGCCGTATTTATGTAGGCCATCACGACAACGAATTTCTTTGTATTGACCTTAAAACAGAAAAGATTGTGTGGAATTATAAGGACAGACTCTTCCCTTACTCTTCTTCCCCTGCGGTCACAGAGAATCTGGTACTTTTTGGCGGACAGGACAAACGACTACACTGTGTCCGCCGCAAGGATGGTGAGCAGGTATGGACTTTTTCCACTCGAGGACAAGTTAATAGCTCACCTGTGGTTTGTGACGGAAAAGTTATTGTAGGATCGAATGATGGCCGCATATACATGGTTAAACTAAAAGACGGCCAACGTCTGTGGGACTACGAAACTGATGATGCCATAACAGCTTCGCCAGCAATAGCTGATGGGAAGATTGTAATTGGAAGTGAGGATGGAAAAGTCTACTGCTTTGGCTCAAAGAAAAAGTAAGGGATATTTTCACTGATCAAGCCAACTCCCAGAAATTCGATGAATTCGTTGTTTGCCCGAGACAAACTAAAGGGCTAAATATCCGCCGTGCATATCCTCCAAATCACTCCAGGAGCCGGTAAAATGTACTGCGGAAATTGCTTTCGCGATAATGCGCTAGTCGCGGCATTAAGAAAAGCAGGCCATGAAGTGACCATGGTGCCCCTCTACCTCCCATTAACTTTGGATGAAGAAAATCAATCAGATAACACGCCTATTTTTTTTAATGGCGTAAATGTATACCTAGAACAACAATCTTCTCTATATAGGAATGCTCCACGTTGGGTGCATAAAATGGTCGGGTCAGAAAGCATGCTTAAATGGGCTGCCAACCAAGTAGGGAAAACAAAAGCATCAGAAGTGGGAGAACTCACCATTTCTATGCTTAAGGGTGAAGAAGGCCATCAGGCCAGGGAACTTGACGAACTCATTGACTGGCTAAAAACCCAAGCTAAGCCGGATATAATTTGCTTATCCAACTCGCTCTTACTGGGTCTTGCCCGCCGCCTAAAACAGGAGATAAATGTCCCCGTGGTTTGCCTTCTGCAAAATGAAGCACCTTACATTAATAGTATGCCGGAGGAACTACGATCAAAGGTTTGGCGTATAATGTGTCAAAGAGCGCGGGAGGTTGATCAATTTATCGCGCCAAGCCATTTCTACTCCGAATGCATGCAAGCCAACCTAAAAATCCCCCAAACCCGTATCCAAGTCATATATAATGGCATTAACTTGGATGGCTATGAATCAGAACCCGTTGCCCCAAACCCACCTGTTTTGGGATTCTTTTCAAGGATGTGTAAAGATAAAGGTTTGGATTCTTTAATTGATGCCTTCATAAAACTAAAAGCTAATAATCATATTCCCCTATTGAAACTAAAAATCGGCGGTGGTTGCGGACCATCAGACCAAAAATTTGTCCAAAATTTAAAAAATAAACTTCACGCCAAGGGACTTTCAGGCGAAACAGAATTCCACCCGAACCTCAGCCGTTTTGAAAAACAGAATTTTCTAAAATCATTATCCGTAGTGTCTGTTCCAGCTCAATTTGGTGAATCGTTCGGATTTTATGTAATTGAAGCAATGGCTGCGGGGGTTCCAGTTGTTCAACCCCGTTGTGCATCCTTTCCCGAATTAATCGAAATTACCGGCGGCGGAGCTGTTTATGAGCATAAGAACCCTGAAAGCTTGGCCAACGCCGTGGAAAAGATGTTACATAACCCGGCCAACGCAAAACAAATGGGACTTAAAGGCAGAGAAATAGTACGAAATAAGTTCTCTGTGGAAAACATGACAAAGGAAATAATTGCCCTTGCAGAAAGACTGGCACCCGATAATACACAAAACAAACCTCGGACATAACCACCCTTTATTCGTGAACACATCTGTATCCTCATCCACCCCACTACTGAAACTAGACAAGGTAGCCCGCGAGTTTCCTTCGGCCGTGAAAGATGAACCTTTGAGGGTTTTGCGGGGCATCACAATGAAGGTAGAAGTAGGCGAAACCATTGCGGTAACTGGCCCGTCAGGATGCGGAAAGAGCACATTACTCAACCTCATAGGCAGCCTTGACTTACCAACTAGCGGGTCCGTCACCTTTGATGGACGTGATGTTACTCTGCTGAGTGAAAACGAATTAGCCGCTCTAAGAAATAGCGAGATAGGGTTTATCTTTCAAAGCCATCACCTGTTACCTCAATGTAATGTACTTGAAAATGTCCTCATCCCTACGATTGCGCATGGAACCGCCAATAAGGAGGACGAAGATCGAGCCCGAAGACTACTTGAACGTGTTGGGCTTGGTGAACGTCTTACTCATCGACCAGGAAAACTCTCCGGAGGAGAACGTCAACGTACAGCAGTAGTACGCGCATTAATCAATAAGCCAAAGCTATTACTAGCCGATGAGCCAACCGGAGCACTAGACGAAGCTACCGCCGAAAAACTGGGAGAACTGCTTGTCGAATTAAACGAAGAAGAGAAAGTAACCCTTATCACTGTAACACACTCAGTCAGTCTAGCATCCTGCATGAAACGCACAGTCAGACTTGCTGAGGGTAAAATAGTTGAATGAATCTTACCCGTCTTATTTTTTCTAGTCTCAGGCACCACGCCAGAGCACACTCAGGAACTCTCCTCGGATCCATTATAGCAAGCACCATACTCACAGGTTCTCTAGTAGTAGGAGATTCTGTTAAACGCACCCTGCAAGACCAAGCCAAACAACGGCTAGGTAAAATCCAAATTGCTCTGGAACAACACGACAGATTTTTCCGATCTGATTTGGGAAAACAGCTCCAGCTAAATAGCAAAATCCATTTTGCACCTCTTCTCAAGATTAATGCTGCAGGCTATACCGAAAACGAACAGGGACAAACAAGTAACCGTGCCAACAATATCCAATTAATTGGCATCGATGATAATTTTTGGCATCAGGCCATGCTAAAGGCAGACAGAGCTCCCACCATGGGGGAAAATGAAGCTTTAATTAACCGGGCGCTAGCTAGGCAGCTCAACCTAAAGGAAGGTGATGAATTTCGACTACGCATTGCAAAACCAAGTATTCTTCCGCGTGACGCACCTCTTTCAGTAGCCGAAGATCTAACAGTGCGACTTCGCCTATCAGTGGCTAAAATCACAAGTAGCAGCTCTGAATTAGCAAACTTCAACCTCAGACCTGGAGCCTCTCCTCCCTATAATGTTTTTGTTCCCCTCTCGTGGTTGCAGACAGAAGCTGAATTACCCAATAGGGCTAATATTTTGATTGGCTCAGGAGGTGAATCGGCAAATCAACTGGTCAAAAAAGCTAATCAAATCTTAAAGACAAGTTGGCGATTAACTGATGCAGAGTTGGAAATAGTCGAAAACAGGAAGACCAGCATCATAGACATTCGAACTGACCGTATCTTTTTAGACAAAAGGACACTTCGGGCAACTCACGGCTCAGATACAGCCTTAACTTACATTGCTAACAACATACAAAATGGAGATCAAGCAACCCCTTATTCCATGATCACTGCCGTTAGCCCGAATTTCATGGGCGACCAAACTCCCAAGGGAGACCAAATACTCATCACCCAGTGGCTTGCCGAGGATCTTGGCGCAAAGCCAGGCGATAAACTAAAAGTGGATTACTATATTCTTGGGTTAAATCGTCAACTCAAGGAGCGCTCACACATATTTACCGTAAAAGGTATAGTTCCCACCGAAAAACCTGGATGGCGGGAACTGATGCCAAATTTTCCTGGCATTGTTGATCGTGACAACCTACGTGATTGGAATCCAGGTATTGATTTTGACTCTGGACGTGTGCGCGACAAAGACGAGGAGTTCTGGAAAAAACACCGCGGGACACCCAAAGCATTTATTGCACTAAATACAGGGCAAAAACTTTGGGCAAATCGTTACGGAGAAGCTACTACAATCCGCTATCCTTTTACTGAATCAAAAACCGAAGAGATTAAGCTATCGCTTCGTAAAAAACTAAAACCAGCAGATATCGGTTTAGTATTTCGTGATGTACGAACAGAAGCTCTAACAGGCAAATCAGCTAATGATTTTGGAGGACTTTTCATTGGGTTAAGTTTTTTTCTCGTTCTATCAGCACTCATTCTTATGGGGTTGTTGTTTGCCTTTGGAATTGAACAACGCACCACACAAATAGGAACCCTTATGGCTATTGGATTTACCGGCAAATCGGTTCGAAACCTCCTACTTGCAGAGGGACTGGCATTGGCCACCTTAGGGGCTGGCCTGGGCGCATGGGTAGGCTTGGGCTATACGCAAGCTTTAGTCAAACTTCTCAATTCAGATTGGGGAGGCGCAATCGGCAATGGAACTATTTCATACCACTATGAACCTCTTACGATAGTTTACGGAATATTAGGTGGGTTATTTGTGGCTCTTTTAACAATATGGCTAACGGTCCGTAAGCTTTCACGCACCAAAGCAATTACCCTCTTGCAGAGGGAAACTACCCCTTCGGATAACACGAGGACCAGCCGTAAAGCAGTCATTACTGCAACCATATGTTTTCTTGGAGCAATCGTACTAGGTATCGTCCTGAAGGATGCGCAGGGCCAAATGAAGGCCGGAGGATTTTTCGGTGCAGGAATCATGCTCCTGATTAGTTGCCTCTGCTTATGTCACTGCTACCTGAAAAAACTAGCCACCACCGAAGGTGATTCATTTACCAATTTAACCTCAATGGGATGGCGTAGCAGCGCACGTCGGAGTGGACGAAGTTTAGCGTGTATTGGGCTATTAGCATGCGGAGTGTTCCTTCTGGTAGCTGTCGGAGCCTTTCGCATAGACCCTAAAGAAGGAGCTGGTGAAAATTGGAGTGGTACGGGCGGATTCGCGTTATATGGTCAAAGTGATGTACCCCTTCTCTATGATTTAAACACCAAGATAGGTCGCGAAAAAATGGTTCTTAACGGAGAAGTAAACCTTGTCCAACTGAGGGTTCGTGAAGGCGATGATGCAAGTTGTTTAAACCTTAACCAAACCACCGAACCTCGCTTATTGGGAGTAAACCCTGATCAACTCAGCAAACGAAATGCCTTCACCTTTGCCAAAGGAAAAAGTTGGGAAGTACTTAAACAAAAAACCGATAATGCTGTACCCGCTGTGGTAGATATGAATACAGGGATGTGGGCTCTGCACGTTAAGGTGGGCGACACCATTGATTATCCAAAAGAATCGGGGGGCACCTTTAAGATTCGTATTGCTGGGTTTATTTCTAATTCCATGCTTCAGGGTGACCTAATCATCTCTGAGAAAGACTTTGTGGAACAGTTTCCATCAGCAAGTGGTTACCGGGTTTTTCTCATCAACTCAAAGAACCCCAAAAAAACAAGTGAAGAATTAAGCTATGCACTTGAAGATTACGGCTTGGAACTCACCAAATCGGTGGACCGACTAACAGCATTTAGTCAGGTACAAAACACTTATCTGGACATCTTTCAGATTCTTGGAGCAATGGCTCTACTTTTAGGAAGCGTAGGATTAGGAGTGGTTGTACTCCGAAATGTAATGGAACGCCGTGGCGAACTAGCCCTCCTCCAGGCGATTGGCTTCAAAAAATTTTCCTTGTATTGGATGATGCTGGCCGAACATGGCGGATTACTAATTTTGGGAATTTCAGGGGGGACACTCAGTGCCCTTTTAGCGGTCTGGCCTTCGCTGACCACTCCTGATCAAGGCCTTCCTAAAGGAATTTTGTGGGCAATAATCGGGGCAATTATAATTAATGGCCTTTTCTGGACATGGTTGGCCACGGTGATTGCTCTACGAGGTAAATTACTTCCTGCCTTGCGAGAGGAGTAATTTTTGGCTTTGACGAAGAGAAAGCGGGAGGTTTAATTCCGATTCGGTATTTCGCATCGTGAGACTTCAAACTTTTAAACTCATTTTTTGTTTTGGCTATTAAAATTAATGCCGTTACTTTTGACCGCAACCTAACTGAATTAGTGGGAACTACCACCAAATACACAAACAAATCATTAAAATTGACTCTACGTTTCTCCAGTATTCTATTTTTTTTAAGCTTTGTTTGTGGATGTGTCACCCCACTCCCTGAACCCGACAAGGGAGCTTTTTACCGAGAATCATTTGAATCTAAAAGCTTACCGGCTTCATTCACAGTCATAACAGGGCAGGTGAATATAAAAAGAGGAGAAAAAAACAGCTATGCGGTATTACAACCAGATTCGAAAGAAACTGTAGGAATTCTTTTCGGCCCAGCTTTTTCAAGCGGTCTGAGATTAGAAGCAAGATTTCTGGCTGAAGACGGAGAAAAATCATCCACTTTTGCTGTTGGTCTCAATGGGCTGAGCGGATACAAGCTGCGCGTCAACCCAAATAAACAAACGCTAGAATTACTGAGCAATAATGCGCTTGTACACTCCGTAAAATATGAATGGTCAGCGGGACAATGGACATATCTGCACTTGCAAGTGCGAGAATTACCAGGCCGTCAATGGTCGGTAGAAGGCAAAGTGTGGCAGGAGAAACAGGCTAAACCAAAAGAATGGACCCTGCAATGGACAGACACCGCCCGCCCCCAAAATGGTCAACCCAGTGCGTGGGCTACACTAAAAAAAGGAAATCCGATCGCGCTAGATAACATTCGATTGTGGATAACCGAAGAATAGATAGTGATTAAATCAGAGGTCAATTGGACCATCAAGACGTTCGCCGTCCATCTCGTAGATACCAACTAGATAACCATTTTCCAGAACCTCGCCAACCTTCAGCGTACCAAAGATAGTCACAGGCACATCCATCACTGGTTTTACCCCCTTGCCTTCAGGCATACGCACACTTACCCATTCGTTTATCTTTGGCACAGCGCCATAACAGCACATGGATTGGTCACGCAAAATCAATAGCTCGGTAATTTTTCCATCTTCAACTTTTAATGGGAGCATGTAACCTTTAAGTGCAATTTTTTGCTTATCAAATTTTTTAACCGACTCCGGTATCTCATTTTTTTCCAGAATCTCTTTTGCTTTGGGCTCAGTAATAGGATCATCAGGAACTTCATATGCAAAAGAGGCCAATCGATCAAAACCTAGCAATGAATAATCACCTATCTTTTGAATTGGGCCCAGAGGCTTTGGCTGAACGGGCTGTTCATCAGTTCCCTCAGGTGAAGATTCATCAACATTACCAACAGTAACAGCAACAGCCACGGATTCCGGTTTTTTTGGAATTGGAGCTTCCAATAGGGAATCCTCAGTTGCCGCGATTTCTTCAATGAACGGTTCAGGTTCCGGGTTTGGCACACGTAGAACAACCTCTCCCCGTTCCACCTTAACGTTCTTTTGAATAGGGGCCTGATCAGTACAAGCCGCAGCAACTAGAATAATCACTATCTTTAACACGGCTGTCTGCCAAATCCTCATACCTCTCTAATTTAGCTTTTTTTTGATGGTTTGAAAGTTATTTTAATAAATTTGGTCATCCCTAGCTCTGAGGAATTAGATTTTTAGCAACATCAGCACCATAAGCTTTAATCGCGGGAACAATACCTACGACCGCGCCCAAAGCGACCAGCGAAAGCGGCACAATCAACATAACTATATGTGGCTCAAAAGGATTAAGCGCTACACCAATTTCATTGTGTAGAGTATTTTCAACTGCCATTAAAATTAGCAAATACACGCCAAACCCAATCAGCACACCCAAGGCTGCAATCGAAGCACTTTCCAGAATAATAACACTAAAGATTGTGGATCGGTTAGCACCAAGAGCACGGAGGATGGCAAATTCACGGCGCCGTTCGTTCATTGAGTTATATATACTCGCTAAAACACCACCCGCAGCTACCACGGCCACCATATAAGCCACCCATCGTAGAACAGTTTCAGCCCATGAAAATTGATCGAAAAGTCGCGTCACCACATCTTCAGTAGACTTAACAAAGGTTAGATGGTCGGTCCCTTTATTGTAAATACTATCCAATGAATTCATGCCAAACCCGCGGGCAGTAGTGTCTTCGCTCATCTGAATGAGGACCGCACTGATGTCTCCTGCATATTTTATATCGTGACCATCCATCTGCTGAAGCCCTTCAATAGGAATCCAAATTACCCGGTCAGCCGGGGTACCGGTAGGCTTAAGAATTCCTGTCACCGTGTACTTGTCCTTATGAGGTTCTTGATTCGGATCAAAATTAAGCCCATGGTAAGGTTGAAATTTTGAGTTCAACTGCAAACCAAGCCTAGCCGCCACCGTACTTCCAACTACCGCTTCCTTGTTCCATTGTTTTTCATTTTGAATAAAAAATTCACCAACAGATAGGCCATAAGCCTGCCCCGGAGAATGTTCCACCTCAAAGAGATCATGAGTCGTACCAACAATACGATAGCCAAAATAATTATCACCCACGGCAATAGGCACAGCCTTCTTGTAAAAGCGCTTATATTTTTGGCTAAAAATACGATAGTCCTCCACATTGACTAATCCGGGAGACGAATCCATATGAAAAAGGCTATTTAACACTAATTGAACCTGAGAGCCACGCGGACCCAATATAGAATCAAAGCCTCCCGTCACATTTTTGAACGCTCGCTGACTTTGAAAATTTACCACCCAAACCGACATTAATAAACCACATCCCAGCCCGATGCTGACGGCGGTAATACCCGTAGAGAGCGCATGCTGACGAAGGCTATTGCGGATAATAATCCAGAAAGTCATCCAACCACCTCCTCATTGACCTGATTAATTACAGATAAATCCTGACAATCATCAAACTGATCCAGAGTTAATTGATCATGACTAACTAATAGAAGCGCTGCATTATTCTCTTCACACACTTCACGTATCAACCGCACTGCCTCACTAGAATTTTTTGGATCGAGATTGCCAGTGGGCTCATCGGCTAATACCAATTTTGGCCGATTAGCCAATGCCCGAGCAACCGCAACTCGTTGCTGTTGTCCAACTGAAAGTTGAAACGGTCGATGGTTTAATCGATCAATCAACCCCATTCTGTCGAGTAACTCCGTTGCAGTTTTTAGTCTAACCCCCCTGCCGAAACTCATCCCCAATAATACATTCTCTAAACAAGTATAGCCTTGAAGTAAATTAAAGGTCTGAAAAATATAACCCAAGTTTTTGGAGCGAAGATTATCGCGGACACTTTCCCCTGCATGGGCCATATCTTGGCCATCCAAATGTATTTCACCTTCATCCGGACGTGAAATTCCAGCTATGCAGTTAAGAAAAGTTGTTTTCCCGGTACCGCTACCACCTCTTAAAGCTAATTGCCGCCCTGACTCCAAGAAAAACTCAGGCACATCCAATACCCGCTGAAGTTCTCCCTCTGGCGAACGATAATTTTTAATGAGCTTAGTAATTTCTAGTAACGGCACCACTGTTAGGTTACTCTGAATTTTGCGAAGTGTCGATGGTGCTTTGAACGCATATCACGGAAAAATTGGGGCTTTATTTGACGTTGACGACTTGAGCGCCGTAGCTATTATTCGCGCCCCCAACTTTTTGGACTTTTAAAATATTATGTCAGTCAAAGTAGCAATTAATGGTTTCGGACGAATTGGACGTTTGGTCATGCGAGCCGGATTTAATGATCCAGACCTTGAATTTGTGGCTGTTAACGATCTTGTCGACGCCCACAACCTGAGTTACCTACTCAAATACGACACCATCCATGGAAAATTTGATGGAGAAGTGTCTGGTGGCAATAATGAACTGAACATTGATGGCAAAGTGGTAAAGTGTGTCTCAGAGCGCGACCCAGCCAACCTCCCTTGGGGCGAAATGGGAGTTGACTACGTCATTGAGTCAACCGGCTTTTTCACGGACCATGAAGGTGCAGCAAAACACCTCGCTGCCGGTGCCAAACGTGTAGTAATCTCTGCCCCCACTAAAAGCCCAGATCAAGTTCCAACAATAGTCATGGGAGTAAATCATGAAAAATATGATTCTACTCAGCATACGGTTGTATCAAACGCATCCTGTACAACTAACTGCCTGGCTCCGATGGCCAAAGTCATTCACGAAAACTTCGGTATTGCGGAAGGCCTGATGACTACCGTCCACGCCGTTACTGCTACCCAGCCCACCCAAGATGGGCCATCGCAAAAAGATCTTCGAGGTGGCCGTGGTGCTGGCTTCAATGTAATACCCGCTTCTACAGGTGCTGCCAAAGCTGTGGGTTTGGCAATGCCTGAACTTCAGGGAAAACTTACGGGAATGGCATTTCGTATTCCAACTGCTGACGTGTCTGTTGTCGATTTGACTGTCAAAACCGAAAAGGCTACCAACTACGATGAAATCTGTGAAACAATGAAAAAAGCTTCTGAGTCTGAAACACTCAAGGGTATCCTCGGTTACACCGATGAACCAGTTGTTTCAAGCGACTTTGTCACGGACTCTCGTAGCAGCATTTTTGACAAGGGCGCAGGAATCGAGCTCAACAGCAACTTCTTTAAACTCGTAAGTTGGTATGACAATGAATGGGGTTATTCTAACCGAGTTATTGATCTGCTCAAACATATGATTAAAGGGGACCGATAAGTTTTACGTTCAAACAAACAACCCACAGAAAAAGGCGGCCTTAAGGCCGCCTTTTTAATTTATTTGTT
>MDTG01280204.1_pt1 | contig 12744 bp, 10 predicted proteins | sample 811421 | NCBI WGS metagenome assembly MDTG01 (sample SAMN05326645, study PRJNA326480) | marine metagenome | isolation source: seawater | place: Pacific Ocean: South East | collected 2011 | reverse complement strand
GACAGAGCAAAAATTATAGAATTAGTCACGATGCTCATAATTTTTTTCCAAATTTAAAAGTAGATGTAAATAAAGACACTAAAAAAGAGATAGTAAAAGAAAATATCAATTCTTTGATTGACGAAATAAATCATATAATTTTTCTCGTTGGAGGCAGATGGGTTGGTACCGAAGGTGTTATGGTACTAATAAACAATAATGACAAAGGTTTTGATTTACTAAAAGACTCCTTTAGCGAAAAATTTAATATGAGTAACTCATTTTACGAGAATAAAATTAAAAAATCTTTTTACCGTTACAACAATGAAGATATTAATAATACTTACACAGTTTATACACCTGGTATAGTAGGTTTCTTATACTATAGTGGTTCTACTATATTTCTATTTATAAGTTTATTTTTTATATTTGTATTTTGTAACATTTTAGAATTTCTTGCATTCAAATTATCTGACAAAAATATAGTATTTACAGCAATTATAGGCAATATATTAGCATACAGATTAATTCATTTTGGTTATATGCCCGTAAATACTTATAAAATTATATTAGTAATTATATTTAATATATTTTTGATGTACCTAGTATTAAAATTTTTTAAAAAATTAATAAAATAACATGTTTATATTAGGTTTAAACGTTAATCATGCGGATACATCTGCTGTAATTTTAAAAGATGGAAAGCTATTATTTGGATCAGAAGAAGAAAGGTTCACAAGAATAAAACATTTTACTGGTTTTCCTTTGAATTCAATAAATTACTGTTTAAAAGAGGCAAACATAAGCATCAAACAAATTAACCGTATAGCTGTAAATTATAAACGAACTTATAATCTTCAAGATAAAATAAAGTTTTCAGTAAAAAATTTATATAAAAAAAATTTTTTTTCAAAAGCAAATACTTTTTTAAAAAAAAAATCTTTTCTTTCAGATTTCAAAAAATTTTATAACGAAGATGTAGAAAATAAAGTCCATTATGTTCCACATCATTTAGCTCATATATGTTCAACATTTTACAACTACGATATTGATGAGGCGGCAGGTTATAGCTTTGATGGATCTGGTGATTTTTCAACAGTTGAAAGTTATCACTTAAAAAAAAATAATTTAAAAATTATTGATAAAACACTTTATCCTAATTCCCTTGGAATTTTTTACCAAGCGATGACTCAGTTTTTAGGATTTAAAAATTACGGTGATGAATATAAAGTTATGGGCTTGGCCTCATATGGAGAGGCAAAATATTACGATAGATTAAAAAAATTGTTTATTTTTGAAAATTCTCACGACTTCAAATTAAATTTAAAATATTTTAACCATCAACAATCAGTTATTGATTATGATTTTGAATCTGGTTTCCCTTATTTTGATGATTTATTTAGTCTAAGGCTTGAAAATCTTTTAGGTAAATCAAGACAAAGAAATGAAAAAATAAATCAATTTCATAAAGACATAGCTGCATCTACTCAAAAAATTTTTGAGGATATAGCGCTAAGAAAATTAAACTATATACAAAATGTTACAAAATCTAAAAATTTATGCCTATCTGGTGGATGTGCCTTTAATTCAGTTTTTAATGGAAAAATTAAAGAATTAACTGAGTTTAAAAACATTTTTGTTTCTGCAAATGTAGGTGACGCAGGAGGCGCTTTAGGAGCTGCATTGTATATTTCTAGGAAATTTAAAAATAAAATACATTTTAACAATAACCCCTATATTGGAACAAAATATTCCAATGAGTATATTAAAACAAATTTAATAAGTGGTCTTAAAAAATATAATTATATTAAATATAAAATTTTCGATGATAGAGATGAATTAAATAAATTTGTTGTATCTAAAATCATAGAAAAAAAAATTGTTGGGTGGTTTCAAGATAGAATGGAATGGGGACCAAGAGCTCTAGGTAATAGAAGTATTTTAAGTGACCCACGGGACCCAAATATGAGGGAAATAATAAATTTAAAAATAAAAAAAAGAGAAGAGTTTAGACCTTTTGCGCCGTCAATATTGTCTGATAGAGTGACAGATTTTTTTGAATTTGACGAAGAAGCAGACTATATGGAAAAAGTTTGTAAAGTAAAAATTGATAAGAAAAATCTTATACCTGCAGTTGTCCACATAGACCAGACATCACGTTTACAAACTGTAAAAAAGGAAACAAATTTTAAATTTTACAGTTTGATTGAAGAGTTTATGAAACAAACAAAAATACCAATTTTGTTAAATACCTCATTAAATGTAAACGAGCCGATTTGTGAAAATCCTGAGAACGCCTTTGAGATTTTTACTAAAACATCTATGGATGTATTAGTAATTCAAGACTGGGTCCTTACTAAATGAGTATCTCTATTTATAGAGCAAAAAACTATTTTGTACTCATTATTATTTCATTATCAATCTTCTTCTCTCATTCTGAAATTTTACTTCTAGACAGAAATTTCGAAATTAAAGATATTAAATTTGAAAACCGTTTTTTAATTTTTTTTTTAATTCCACTAGTTATGATTGATTTAATTAAAAATAGAAAAAGCTTTAATTTTTTAATTATTCCTATTTTAGTATGCTTTCTTCTTTTAATACATAGCTTTTTTTTTAAAATATTTTTTTTTAAAATTGATTATCTAAACTTAAATGAAATACTTAAATATTCAAATATTAAGTCTATTTTTCAAGTAATAATTTTTTGTTTAACATTTTATATTTTACATCACTATAGAGATTTATTGAAGAATAATGTTTTTAATATTGCTAAGATATCCTTATATGGTTTCTTTTTATGTTTAACTTACTATTATTTTTTTGGTCAATATAACTTAATAAAAATTATTTCAGATTGCAGTTATGGTTTTTTCTCTATAACTAAATTTTTATTTAAAGAAAACTCACATTTTGGTTTATCAGCCGCCCCACTATTAATTTTTTTTACCTTTAATATAAAAAAATTATTTAACCATAAGTTAACTCTGATAATTTATTTAATATTTCTTTTTTTTTGTTTATTAAATATTTCACTAACAATTTTTTTAATAATATTGTTTGGAAGTTTCGGATTAATAATTATTCTAAATAAAAATTATTTTTCAAAACTATATTTGGTTGTATTAATGATTGTAAGCACAATTTTTTTTATAAACCAGACAAATAACTGTCAGTTAAAAAATAATGATTTCTACAAAAAAAATCAAAATTATGAATTAAATCAAAAATCTATGCACATGAATCTTCGATATTCAGGTGTCAACTCATCAGGTAAAAATAAACTTTCACAATTATTTAATAGTAAAAATAATTATAATGATAATTACTTTTTAAATCTTTTTTTAGATGAGGAAAACAGTCTAAGCGTTAGAGTTTTCTTCAGTTCGTTAAATATAGCTTTCAGAAGTCTTCAAAGTTATCCTTTTGGTGTAGGATTAGATAATTATAATCATGCTTATTTAGAAATTACAGATGAAAGAAGAAAAGAACTATACTCAGACCCAAAATTATATCTAACAAAAAGAAATCTTTGTGAAATACAATATTGCTGCCTTGTTTGTCTCGATAGTTTCAATAAAAATGATGGATCAATAAACTTTTCAAAATTTTTAACGGAATTTGGTATTTTCTCTCTAATTTTTTTTTCTATAACCTTTTACAAATCTTTTTCCAATCATATAGATTTGAATATTAAGGTATTATACTATCCTATGATATTCTCTCAGTTATTTATAAGAGGAAGTGGTTATTTTTATAATGGTTTTTTTATAGTCATGATTTTAGTAATTATAGCTATTTACATGAGGTCAAATGAAAATAAACGATAAATTATTTTATAATTCTAATTTAATAATTTTTTCTTTGATTTTCTTATCTGGTTTTTATCTATGTTTTATTGGAGGTTATGGTTCTGATGAAGACACTCTTCCGATGATTGGAGCATTTGAGTCTATTAAATCAGGCAATGAAATAATGGCTTCAAGATTTACTCCTTACCCTGTTGCTGAATTAGGTATAGGATTTTTATCTTATTATGCAGGTAGTTGGGCAGCAAACTTAGCGACGTATATTTTTTTTTTTTTATCAGTCTTATTCTTTTTTTATTCTTTCGATAATCATAATAATAAAATAAAATTATTAATCTTTATTACGCTTTGTTTATCAAATCCTTTTTTATTTTTTGATAATTTAGAACCTATAGATTATTCATGGGCACTTTTTCCTCTTTTTTTGGGAACTTTCTTTTATAAAAAAAAACTAATTGAGCTTGCGGTGCTTTGTTTTGGAATTTCAATTGGTGCAAGAATATATTTTTTTATTTTTGTTTTTATTTTAATATTTTTTTTTATAAATAATTTTACTAAAAAAAGAAAAATTACAATTTTTTTAATATCTTTTTTTATAGGAGGATTATTTTATCTTCCATTTTGGTTTGAGCATAATTTTAGTTTGCATTGGATTTATGCAGCTACACCAACTGATCAAGGTATCTTTGGTTTAATATCTAGATTTATTTATAAATTAATAAAATCTATTAATATTTTTCCTTTTATCATAATATTAATTATTATTTTACAAAATATATTTCAAAAGAAAAAAAAAATTAAAATTGATCCAATTAATCTTATAATTTTTAGTAACCTAATAATATTTTTTTTTATACCAGCCGAAATATCTTATCTTCAACCATTTTTGATCTGCATGTATTATTTAGTTTGCAATTTAGAAAGAAATATTGTTATGGCAATTATAATTCTAAATTTAATGAGTTGGTTTATTAATTTTGATTATCTAAAAATAAAATATAAATCAGAAGATATTTGCGACAACGTAAATGCTCAATCAGCACAATTTCAATTTTCTATTAAAAATGGTTATTTGAAAGAGTACCTTATAACAAGAGATAAAATTAAATGTTGGTTAAAATCTGATACAGAGAGAAACAAAAAAATTCTTAACGGTGAAGCGTTAAAATAATGGTTTTAGCATCTATCTTTGTATTTCTATTAAATACAGTTATTTTAGGATATTCATTAATTCTTAAAAAAATTATTTTTAAAAATTCAAATAATATATATGAAGAATTCGATTTTTTATTAGGCTATTTATTTTTAGCTTTTATATCTTTATTTTTAAATTTTTTTATTCCTCTTAATGTCATATTTGTACCTATCATAATTTTTGGATTTTTACTTTTTATTTATTTTTTTTTAAAAAAAGTGATACCAACTAAAATTTTGGGATTGTTGTTAATAATCAATTTCTTTTTAATATTTATAACTATTGATAATCAATTAGTTTACGATACAAAATTATACCATTTACAAACTGTAAAGTATCACTCAAACTATAAAGTAATATTTGGAATTTCAAATATAGAACCAAGACTAGCCATGAATTCGATATGGCATTTGCTAATTAGTTTATTTAATTTTAATTTTAATAACATTAATATTCTATATTTATTTAATTATTCAATTTACTCTTTTTTTCTAGTTATGTTATTTTCAAGAAAAAAGAACGTAGATTTAGAATATTACTTTATATTGATATTTATAATTTACTTTTTTATTTACTCATATTTCCATCCAAATAATAATGGCACAATTTTGAATTCTTTAGGCTCTCCAGAAGTAGATACAATATCAATGATATTGTTTTGTCTATCTTGCTATATATTTTTGAAAGAAAGTAAGTTTAAATCTGAGTACGAATTTTATGTATATTTACTTACTGCAGTTATTTTATCAATCACTACAAAATTAAGTAGTCTTGCATTGGTTTTTTTTATAGCTTATTTTTTTTTCAAGAAAAAAAAAAATTTTTTATATTATAAAATAAATATTTTTTATTCGATTTTCTTTTTATTATGGGTAATAAAAAGTATTTTTAGTTCTGGATGCTTAATTTTTCCTATTAGTTATACTTGTATTGATTTCAGTTGGTCTATGGGTCACCAGAATGTAGAAACCTATAATAATATCATTAAATCTTTTAATAGATCAATGGGCAACATGAAGGAGTGGTCAAATTTTGAAATAACAATAAATTCATTTCAATGGTTTGTGCCATGGATAAAAAATTATTTTCTTAAAGTAGAATTTTTATACATATCTTTTTTATTTATTATTCTATTAGGATTTTTGAATATAATTATTAATTTTTCATCTAATTTAAAAATTTATTATAAAGAAAATTTAAGCACGTTTATAATTTATTTTGTCTTGGCTTTGTCATTTATTATTTGGCTGCAAGCTCCAGAATTAAGGTTTGGCTATGGCTTTATAATGTGCTTAATCTCTTTGCTGTTACTTTCAATATTAAAAAAAGTTAAAATAAAAAGTTTTATTGAAAAGTTTAATTTTCCATTAATATTTATAGTGATACTTTTAATGCTTTCAACTAACTATAAAAATATTTATAAATTAGACAAAAATTCATTCAATCATAATTTTGACTACTCAAAATTTGAAAAATATCTAGATTCAAATGACTTTAAAGTTTTTTATCCAGATCCCGAACCCTTTTGTAATATGTTTAAAGACTTTTGTTCTTGGCAAAAATTTAATGTCAACATACAAAATAAAAAAGGATATATAATTGTTGAAAATAAATGGAAATAAATAATAGTAAATTGGATTTGAGCATTGTTATACCATGTCTGAATGAAGCTGAGACAATAGTTAAATGTATAAGTAAATGTAAGAATAAAATTGCTAAATTAAATATTAAAGCTGAGGTAATAGTATCAGACAATGGTAGTACAGATAATTCAATTGAATTGGCCCAAAAGGCTGGAGCTAAAATTGTTAAAGTAAAAAAAAGAGGTTATGGAAGTGCATTAATAGGTGGCATCAATTCAGCTATTGGTAAGTATGTAATAATTGGAGATGCAGATGATAGTTATGACTTTGATAAAATAGATGAATTTTATAACAAACTACTAGAGGGGTACGATATAGTTCAAGGATGTAGATTTCCGATAGGTGGTGGAAAAATTGAAAAGTCAGCGATGCCAGTTACTCATAAATATATAGGTAATCCTTTATTTAGTTTACTCTCAAAATTATTTTTCTCATTACCATTTAATGATGTTTATTGTGGATATAGAGGATTTGATCGAAATATCTTTTTGAAATTAGACCACTTTTCAAACGGAATGGTGTTTGCAATTGAAAATTTAATAAAGTTTAAAGTTTATGGAGCTAAATGTGCAGAAATTCCTATTGTACTTCATAAAGATGGTAGAAAAAAATATAAGAGCCACTTAAATACAATTTCCGATGGCTGGAAAACACTTAGATTTTTATTGGTTACTTGTCCCAGATGGATTTATTTTTTTCCTTCTTTACTGCTCTTGATTTTTTCAGCTTTTAATTTGACTGAGTTTGTATTTTTTAAAGATAAAGAAGATAACTATCTAAATATTACAAATTTTATACAATCAATTATTTATTTTTTACTAAGTTTTCAAATTTTCATGTTTGGTTTATTCTCTTCATTATTCGCTGTTAAATTAAAATTTTTAAAATCAAATCTTATAAAAAAATTTTTTGATATTTTTAAATTGAGATATGCTTTTTATATTTCTTTACTTGGTATTATAATATTCTTTATTATTTATATATTTAAAGAGAGTCTACAAATTCAAACAATTACATTAGATATTCTAAAATATTCGATTACTTTTTTTTCTATTTTAATAATTTTGAATAGCTTATATGTATCACTTATTACGTTGGATGATAAATCATAATTGTTTCACATTTAAATATAATTTTTGTATCTTAATAAAATATTAAATTAATACTTAATGCTAGTAACTATAATAACTGTCGTCAAAAACGATAAACTTAATATCAGTCAAACAATTGACTCAGTTTTAAATCAAAATTTCAAAAATATTGAATATATAATAATTGATGGAAATTCAAATGATGGAACATATGAAGTAATTAAAAAAAGAGTCAAAAAAATTAAGAAAAAAAAATTTAAAATAATTAGGCAAAAAGATAGAAACATGTACGAGGCATTAAATAATGCAATTAAAATTTCGAATGGACAAATTATTGGTTTATTACATTCAGGAGACATTTATTTTAATAAAAAAATCGTCAGTTTTATTATTAAATATTTTAAAAGTGAAATTAATGCAGTTTCAGGCAATGCTTTATTTTTAAGCAAAAGAGGCAATATTAAAAGAGTTTGGAATTACAAAATTGGAGTTTTAAATAAATATTCATGTTTTAAAATTGCCCATACAACTTTATTTTTAGAAAAAAAAATAATCAATAAAATTGGAAAGTATAATACTAATTATAAAATTTGTTCTGACACAGAATTTTTACTTAGATTATCTAATTATAAAAAACTAAAATTTAAATACATAGATGCTTATTTTGTAAAAATGTTAGAGGGAGGGTTAAGCAGTTCTTATAAAACATTATTTAAAAAATTTGTTGAGGACATAAAAATATATTTTAAATATTTTAATTATTTGTTTATATTTTATTATTTTTATAAAATAATATACAAATTTGCTAAACTATTAATTTGGAAACTTTTTAAATGATTTAATTTCTAATTAAAAAATATTTAAAAATTAAATATACAGCTATAAAAGCATCTTTAATCGTTATTTTTTTCCCTTCTGAATAGGTTCTTCCATTGTAAGAAATTCCAACCTCAAATATTTTACTTTTAATTTTTGAAATTTTCATCGTAATTTCTATTTCTATTCCAAATGATTTTTCTTTTAACGAAATATTTTCAATAATTGAGCGTTTAAAAACTTTGTATCCTGTCTCGACATCAGAAAAATTAATATTTGTAAAAATATTAACCAGACTTGTTATGAGAAAATTCGCAACTCTGTGAGAATAATATATTACTCTATGTGCTGATGAACCCAAAAATCTTGATCCATAAACTACATCAGCATTACTGTTAAAAAATGGTTTTAACAATCTATCATAATCTTCTGGATTATACTCAAGATCAGCATCTTGAAATAAAATTATATCTCCACTTGCAACTTCTATACCTTTTTTTAATGCCGCTCCTTTGCCCTCATTTTTCGAATTTTCAACTAAATTATCAAATAAAGATTTATTTTCTTTTAATAAATTTTTCGTATTATCATTAGATCCATCATCAGAGACAATTATTTCTAAATCAAACTTTTTCTTTTGTTGATTTACATTATTCAATAATTTTATTATAGTTCTCTCTTCATTAAATGCTGGAATTATAACTGAAACCTTCATAATTTAATCCAATCGTTGTAATTGTTTTTTGAAAATTCTTTATTGATAAATATTGAAAATAAATTTTGTTGTTTTTTAAATATAAAAAAAAATACCTTAAATAAAAATCTTAAAATTTTAGAGTTGCTAAATTTTATATGATGACCATAACCATATTCAATTTTATGCTTTAATTCTGGCTTATAAGATTTCAACAATTTTAAAATTTCTCTTTCAGTCCATCTAAATACATAATTAGGAATATTGGTATTATCAACACCTCCAGTGGTTATATTTTTCTTCACAGCAGATAATTCATATTCCTCAGAAAATTTAAACTTACAAGCTATTTTAGAAATAAAACTATCTCTAGCTTCTATTATTAATGCTCCCTTTGTACTGACACGATACAATTCTAAAATAGCTGAATGAGGCTTAGACGAATGATGAATACATGCGTGAGCTACGCAATAATCATATTTACTATCATTAATTCGAATATCATGTAAATTTTCAAATACATTAAGATCTCTTTCTGTTGTATTTTCTATATTTGAGTAAGTAACGTTATTGAATTCTAACGCTTCAAAAACTTTTTTATCAAGAGTTCCAGCACCCAAAACAAGTATTTTTGCATTTTTATCTCTAATATATTTATTTACTTGGTCTAGGTAGAAACTTTCTCTTGTCATTAAATTAAGTCTATTAATCTTTTATTATTAATCTACAAGCATAATCAACATAATGCATCCATACATATTTATTACTAAAGAATTCATCAACAGCTTTTTTTGAACCATTCCAATGTCCATAATCATCTATTATAATTATACCTCCTGAGGATACTCTACCATATAATACTTCGAGTTCTTTTTTTGTGCTCAAATACCAATCGGTATCTAATCTTAAAATACTTATTTTTAAAGGTAAATTTTTTTCATCATTTAAAGTTTGCTCAACTTCACCTTTTATAAAATTTATGTCATTTAAACTTTCGACATTTTCACTTATATTTTTCTTTACATCTTCAATTTTGCTTACTCCCCAAATATTACTATTTTTATTTTTCTCTTTTTTAAGAAGAATTTTTGCGGAAAGTTTACTAGTTAAATTATAGTCCTCTTCACTTGGCTGGTTCATACCTTCGTAAGTGTCATAAGCAAAAATTTTTTTATTACTATTTTTTAATTCATTTTCTAAAAATTTTTTAAATAATATTATATTTCCACCTCTCCAGACACCGCATTCTACAAAATCACCATCGATATTTTTTTGCTTTATGTGTCTTAAGGCTTGTAAAAGATTGTAAATTCTTATCCTGGGTGTCATCGAATATTTTGAAATTACTGATATAAGTTTTGCATCATCATTGTTCAATTCAATTATTTTTTGATTATTATTTATTATTGAAAGATTAAAAATAGAAAGGAATTTATTTATTAAAATTTTAAATGTGTTTAACATAATTTTAACTATATTTATTTCTTATAAATATAGACATTTCAATATTAATAATATAACTCAATTAAATTATGAACATTTTTATAACTGGTATAGCAGGTTTTCTAGGTTCAAATCTTGCTGATTTTTATATCAATAAAAATTTTAATGTAATTGGATGTGATAATTTAGTTGGTGGAGATTTAGAGAATATTAATAAAAAGGCTAAATTTTATAAAGTCGATTGTGAGCAAATAGATAAAATGAAAGAAATTACAAAAGATATTGATGTACTTATTCATGCTGCAGCATATGCTCATGAAGGATTGTCAAATGTTTCTCCAAATGTAATATGTTCAAATATTGTATCTGGATCATCATCTGTTTTTAGTGCCGCCATACAAAATAAAGTTAAAAGAATTGTTTTTTGTTCATCTATGGCAAGATATGGAAATATTCCTGAGCCTTTTAAAGAGAGTGATACTCCAAATCCTGTTGATCCTTATGGTATTTCAAAATTAGCTGCAGAGAAAATTTTAATTAACTTATGTAAAACTTATGATGTTGAATATAATATTGCAGTTCCACACAATATAATTGGAATAAAACAAAAATATGATGATCCTTTCAGAAATGTTGCTTCTATAATGATTAATCTAATGTTGCAAAACAGGCAGCCAATAATTTATGGAGATGGAGAACAAAAAAGAAGCTTTTCTGATGTAGATGACTGCATTTATTGCATTGATAAATTAGTACGAGATCCTGAAATTACTTCGGAAATAATAAATATTGGACCAGGACCAGACGAAATGATTACTGTAAATGAGTTATTTAAAGAAATTTCTAATCAACTTAAATTTAATAAAAATCCGATTTATATGCCAGAAAGAGTAAATGAAGTTAAAGATGCCATATGTTCTTCAAATAAAGCAATAGAAAAACTGGGTTATAAATCAAATAATAATTTAAAAGAAGTAATAACTAAAATGATCAATCATATAAAACAAAAAGGGCCAAAAAAATTCAAATATAATTATGATCTTGAGATAATTAATGAGAAAACCCCCGAAACTTGGAAAAAGAAGATAATTTAAAATATAATGATATCTAGATATTTTCTGTTTATTCAAACTTTTTGTTATGGATTTAATTTTTTTTTACCTTCTGTGTTAATGATTTTTTTTGGATATAAGGGTGCTTATAATTTATCTGGAGATCTAGGTCTAATTATAAGCTTGAATATTTTCTTAACTCAAATTTTTTCTTCAAATGCTAGAAGTCTTATAATAAAAAACAAATCTATAAATTTCGTTAGAAAAAATTATGTTTTAAGAATTTTTTTAGCTTTTCCAATTATTATAATTAATTTAGTTATTATAAATTATTTTGATTTTTCTCATCAAATATTTTTGTTTTTATTAGTTATACTAATATTACAACAGTGGATTTTTGAAATTAATTTATCAATTAATGAAGTTAATAAAAAACGTTCCTTTTTTTTTGGTTTTATTATCTTGTCAACTTTAACATGTTTTTCAATTTTATATAGAATTGAGCTATTTTTAATTCTAATTAATATTCTTTACATTTCTTATTTCTTTATTACTTCAAAAAATATCATTAATTTCAAAAAATTATTTATCAATATTTATGCTGCAATAGAAAAACTTTTAAGATGGGAGCTATTTTCATCTTTATCATTAAATTTTGTAAATCTGATCTGGAGGATATTAATTGTTATTTATTGTGGTAAGATTATAGCATCTATTTATTTTTCCGCTTTTGCCATAGCTTCTATGTTTGGGACAATATTTAATATAACTTATGGTCCAACAGTTACAAAAAATAAAATTAAACAAAAAAATTTAGAAAATCTCATTTTTTCGATTATTACTATAATGATAATTTTTTTTATTTTTTACAGTTTTATCAACAAAGATAAAATTTTTAATAATTTTGAGCAAACAGTGGCTTTCATATTATCATTTTCATTAGTTGGAAGTATTCTGATGTATAAATCACAGTATTTCAGGCAATATGTTCTACAAAATTATAATTTAAAAAATAAAATTTT
>MDTG01293154.1_pt1 | contig 12746 bp, 11 predicted proteins | sample 811421 | NCBI WGS metagenome assembly MDTG01 (sample SAMN05326645, study PRJNA326480) | marine metagenome | isolation source: seawater | place: Pacific Ocean: South East | collected 2011 | reverse complement strand
TATTTTATTTGCAACTCACAATAGAGAACTTGCTAACAGAGCTGATTATCGGTTGAGTATTTCTAATGGTATAATAAAAAGATTAAATGGGTAAACATGAATTTCAATTTACAAATTTTAAAATTCATTCTCAATACTCTATTTGCGAAGGTGCTGTAAAAATTGATGAACTTGTAGATTATTGTAAAGAAAAAAAAATAAAAGCCATAGGTTTGTGTGATAGCTTTAATCTTTGTGGAGCACTAGAATTTTCCGAAAAAGTAAGTAAAGTTGGGACACAACCGATTATCGGAACACATATTAATTTTAAATACAATGATGTTTTAGGAAAAATTCCAATATTTGCGAAAACAAAAAAAGGGTACAGAAATTTAACTAAGCTATCCTCTATCAGCTATCTAGACAATGATGGTACGACAGATCCATATTGCAAAATAAAAACCCTTTATAATAACCATGAAGATTTGATAGTTTTATCAGGAGGTATCCACAATTTTTTTGGTAATCTTTTTAAACTAAATAAACTAAATTTAATTAAAGATATTTTTATAAGTTTTAAAAAAATTTTAAATAACAATTTTTATATTGAGATACAAAGACACAACGAAAATGATGAAAAAATATTTGAAGATTTTTTACTAAAACTATCTTTTGAATTAAAAATACCTTTAATATGCTCTAGAGAGGTATTTTACATCAATAAAGAAATGGCCGAAGCACATGATGCTCTTATTTGTGTAGGAGAAAAATCTTTCGTTGATGATAAAAATAGAAAAAAGTATAATTTTAATCATTACATTCAGTCCCAAGAGGAAATTATTGAACTTTTTAAGGATATACCCGAAGCACTAGAAAATAATTATAATTTTCCTAAAAGGTTTTCTTTTAAACCAAAAAAAATGAAACCCAAACTTCCCAGTTTGATTATTGAAAACAGGACCACAGTTGAAGATGAGTTGTTGAAACAGGCTAACGAGGGTTTAAAAAGTAGATTAAATAATTTTATTCTTATTAAAAACAAAAGTGAAGATCATCAGAAGATTAGAGAATTATATATTAATAGACTTAATCATGAGATAAATATTATAAACTCGATGAATTACCCAAGCTATTTTTTAATTGTTTCAGATTACATAAAATGGGCAAAAAAAAATTCAATACCGGTAGGGCCAGGAAGGGGTTCAGGAGCAGGCTCGCTGGTTGCTTATTGTTTAGATATTACAGATCTAGACCCGATTGAATTTGATCTTATTTTTGAACGATTCTTAAATCCTGATAGAGTTTCTATGCCGGATTTCGACATTGATTTTTGTGAAGAACAAAGAGATAAAGTATTCGAATATTTAAAAAAAAAATACGGTAAGGGCGTTGCTCATATAATTACGTTTGGAAAATTTAAAGCTAGAATGGCTTTAAGAGATATTGGTAGAGTTTTAGGATTACCATACGGTCATGTTGATAAGATATGCAAAATGATACCTTTTGATCCATCGAGACCATTAACCTTACAAGAGTCAATTAATAGGGAGCCAAGATTTCAGGATGAAATTAAACAAAATAAAAAAGTTGAAAAATTAATTGAATTATCATTAAAATTAGAGGGACTTAACAGAAATATGGCCACCCATGCTGCCGGAGTTGTTATTGCAGGAGAAGAATTATCAGATCAAATCCCTCTTTATATTGACCATTCCTCAAAATTACCTTTGCCATCTACACAATACGATATGTATTCTTCCGAAAACGCTGGTTTAGTTAAATTTGATCTTCTTGGATTAAAAACATTAACCGTCATAGATAAGACCATCAAAATGATCAACAGAAACAAAAAGTTGTTAGATATAACAAAGATAAATTTGAATGATCAAAAAGTGTTCGAACTATTATCAACTGGTGAAACCACTGGCCTATTTCAATTAGAAAGCACAGGTATGCGTGAAGCGATTAAGCAAATGAAACCAAATAAGTTTGATGATATTATTGCTTTAGTAGCATTATATAGGCCAGGTCCTATGAGTAATATACCAATTTATAATGATTGCAAAAATGGTATTAAAAACCCCGAATATATCCATCCAAGTTTAAAATCAATTCTTGAACCAACTTATGGAATAATTATATACCAGGAACAAGTTATGCAAATAGCTCAAACTTTAGCAGGTTTTTCAGCAGGAGAAGCTGACATCTTAAGACGAGCTATGGGAAAAAAAAAGAGAGCGGAGTTAGAAAGACAGAAAGAAAGATTTGTAAATGGTGCTGTTAAAAATGGAATTAAAAAAGATTTAGCAAATTATATTTTTACAAAAATCGAACCTTTTGCAGAATATGGATTTAATAAAAGTCATGCGGCTGCTTACGCATTGATTGCTTACCAAACAGCATTTTTAAAAACTTACTACAAAGAAGAATTCATTGCCTCAACAATGTCAACAGAAATGACAAACACCAGTAAATTAAGAGAATTTGTAGATGAATTGAAAAGATTACAGGTCAAAGTAATTAGGCCTAATATCAATAAATGTTTTGCAGATTTTAAGACTATTAATGGAGAAATTTTATATGGTTTAGGTGCAATAAAGAATGTTGGTTTTGAAGCAGTTTTAAATTTAATTATAGAAAGAGAAAAAAATGGAAAATATAAATCTATTAATGATTTTATAAAAAGAGCTAACCCTAAAGATATCAATAAATTGCAACTTGAGGGTTTGGTGAAATCTGGTGCCTTTGATGATTTAGAGAAAAATAGAGGCACATTATTGGAAGCTATTCCTAAAATTATACAACTTAATAAAGTTTTCTTTGAGGAGAAAAAAGCTAAACAAAGTAATTTATTTGAGAATTCTAATTCAGATGATCAAAATAATTTTGATTTCAAAAAAGAAAAAATATGGGAAAAAAAGAAGTTATTAAATGAAGAATTTAAATCCTTAGGATTTTACATTTCGGATCATCCTTTAAATAGTTATGGAAACGTTTTTGATCAATTTAATGTTATTTCTTTCAAAGATTTTACATTAAATAATAAAAATGAAGGCTTAATTTCTGGAACCTTAATGTCTATACAAGAGAAAAAAAGTTCTAAAGGTACACCTTTTGCTATTGCAAAATTTAGCGATAAATTTGGCGAATTTGAATTGTTTATTTTCTCGGAAATATTGATTCAAAATAGGGAAATTTTAAAAGAAGGTGAGTCATTTGTTTTAACATTATTTAAAGATACTAATACTATACAAAGAAGAATTAACGTTAAGAAAATTGTATCTATAGAACAGTTAATTAATTATAAATATAAAAAGGTCTCAATTGAAATAGATGAAAACTCAGACTTGGAAGAGTTCAAAAAATTACTGGATAATAAAGGAGAAACTGAAATAAATTTAATTTTAAATCAAAAAGATAAAAAGTATAAATTCAAACTTGAAAATTTAAGAAAATTTGATTTAAAACTATTTAATGAGGTAAAAAGTAAAGAATATGTAAAAAAAATCATGTTTTAACCACTTGCTTTTTAATTAAATAAATTATAAGAAAAACAAATTTCGCACACAACTTTTAGGGTAAAACCCCCCGGTCCATTTTGGAGCAGTTGTGGTGGATAAACCGGAAAAAAAATGAACGTACCTGAAGTAAATATTAAACAACTTTTAGAAGCTGGAGTACATCTGGGTCACAAAACTTTAAGATGGAACCCGAAAATGAAAAAATTCATTTTTGGTGAAAAAAACTCTATTCATATTATAGACCTAACTCAAACAGTTAATTTTCTTAAAAACGCATTAGTTGAAGTTCATAAATGTATTGCTGCAGGAGGAAAAATTCTAATTGTTTCCACAAAAAAACAAGCTTCAGAGCAGGTTAGTAATTTAGCACAGGACACTTCTCAATATTATGTCAACTATAGATGGCTAGGAGGAATGCTTACAAACTGGAATACTATTCAAAATTCTATAAAAAGAATGAAAAATTTAGACAATCAACTATCAAAAGATAATATGGGTTTTACAAAGAAAGAAATTATTAAATTTGGTAAAGAAAGAGACAAGTTGCAAAGATCTTTAGGTGGAATTTCAGAGATGAAAAAACTACCAAACTTAATTTTTATTATAGATACAAATATTGAATCACTAGCTGTAAATGAGGCAAGAAAATTAAATATTCCAATTATAGCTATACTGGATACAAATTCTGATCCTACTGGTATCAACTTTCCTATTCCAGGTAATGATGATGCTAGAAGATCAATAAATTTATATTGTGATTTATTAAAAAATACAATTAAAGACGCCGAGAAATTTATTACATCTAATCAAGATGAAAATGGTCAAACAAAAAAAGAAGTAAAGAAAACTAAATCATCTACCCCAGATAAAATAAAACCTGAAAAAAAAAAATAATTTTCTAAGAAACATAAATGTCAAATAAAACTTTATTAGATAATGTTAAAAAATTAAGAGAGCTAACAGGCGTAGGATTTAAAGATTGTAAAATAGCAATAGAGGAAAACAAAGGCGATATACAGAAATCAATTGATTTTTTAAGAAAAAAAGGGATAGCCAAAGCATCAAAAAAAATGGACAGAAACGCCTCAGAGGGATTAGTTTCTTTATCAGAAAGCAATGGTGAAGTTTCTATTATAGAAATAAACAGCGAAACAGATTTTGTTGCCAAAAATAAAGAATTCATAAGTTTTTGTAAAGAAGTCTCAGAATTAAACCTGTTATCAAAAGGTGACTTAGCTAAAGTAAAAAATTCAAAAATGAAAAATAATATTTCAGTAAGTGAAAATTTAATTAATCTTATATCTAAAATTGGAGAAAAACTTACAATAAAAAGAGCTAATTTTTTTGATAATAAGAATGGAAAAAATTATTTTTATACTCATTCATCAATCGATAAAAATTTAGGTAAAATAGTTTCAATTGTAAAGATTATTAATAATAATGACGATGATTTAGGACAAAAAATTGCTATGCACATTGCTGCCTCAAGCCCTTTAGCAATTGATAAAGAAGGAATTAAAAAAGAAATAATTGATAAAGAAATGGAGATAATAAAAGCTGAGCTTTTAAATTCTGGAAAAAAAGGTGAGATGATTGACAAAATTGCCAAAGGGAAAATTAATAAATTTATTTCAGACAATACTCTTCTAAATCAAATTTGGATTATGGATCCTAAAAAAAAAGTTTCAGATGTTTTGAAAGAAACAAATATTAATGATATTAAAATTGTCAGTTTTGTTAGATATAAAGTGGGTGAGGAAAATTAAAAATGAGCTCTGAATTTAATGAAAATGAATATTCATTAAAAATGGGAAAAACTATCCAGTCGTTTAAAAAAGAAATTTCCTCTTTAAGAACTGGTAGAGCAAATTCTTCAATGTTAGACATGATCAAAGTAGATGTTTATGGACAACTAATGCCTATTAACCAATTAGCAACTATTTCAGTTCCCGAGGCGAGATTAATAAATATTCAAGTTTGGGATAAATCTAATATCACACTAATAGATAGCTCAATACAAAAATCTGAATTAGGAGTAAACCCTCAAATAGATGGGCAAATTATTCGCATAAGAATTCCAGATTTGACAGAGGAAAGAAGAAAAGAATTAATAAAGGTTTTAAAAGGAATGTCAGAGAAAAGTAAAGTTTCAATAAGAAATATAAGACGTGAGGCAAATGAAAATTTAAAAAAAAAATTAAAAGAAAAAAAAATTACTGAAGACGAAAATAAAAATTTTGAAAAAAGTACTCAAAAATTAACAGATAACAATATATCTGAAATTGAGAAAATAACTTCGGAAAAAGAAAAAGAAATATTACAATTATGAATACCCTTAACCATATCGCTTTCATTATGGATGGAAACGGACGTTGGGGAAAAAAGAAAAAAAAAAATAGAAATTTTGGACATTTAAAAGGGGTAGAGACTGTTAAAAAAATCGTTGAATTTTCTATAAAATTAAAAGTTCCATTCATATCTTTTTATGTTTTTTCTACTGAAAATTGGAAAAGGCCAAAAAATGAGATTAATTTTTTATTTAATTTGGTTTCATCGTACTTTCTTAAAGAATTAAATAATGTCATTAAAAACGGTATTAAAATAAAGATAATTGGTGAAATAAATCGTTTACCAAAAAAACTAAAAGAAATTTTAAAGAAAACCGTAGATAAAACAAAAAACAACAACAAAATAGAGGTTATACTAGCTTTAAACTATGGTTCTAAAAAAGAATTGATTAATACTTTTAAAAAGATAAATAAAAATAAAATCACTGAAACTTTTATAAGCAAAAATCTATACACTAAGCATATACCTGATCCAGATATATTAATTAGAACAGGTGGAAAAAAAAGATTAAGTAATTTTATGTTATGGCAATTGGCTTACGCAGAGCTTTACTTTTTAAATAAGCTTTGGCCGGACTTTTCTCCTATTGATTTAAAGAAAATAATAATTGATTATTATAAGATTAAGAGAAATTTTGGAAAGATTTAAATGGGATTAGAAATAAAAAAAAGGTTAAATACAGGTCTATTTTTGATCTTATTACTAATCTCGATGTTTCTATATAAATCTATATATCTTTTTATTTCAATAGTGATATTTGCTTATTCATTTATTGAATTTTCATCAATAACAAAAAAACTTTTCAAAAATAAAAATGTTAAATTATTTTTTATAAATATCCTTTTTATATTATATATGTTTATTCTCCTATTAGTTTTACTGGCAGGAATAAATGATATTCATTTAAAAATAATAATTTTTACAATTATAATAATCTGTGTTGCATCCGATATTGGAGGATATCTTTTTGGAAAAATATTTAAGGGTAAAAAACTAACAAGTATTAGCCCGAATAAAACATTTTCAGGGTCTTTAGGATCGTTTTTACTATCTTCAATTTTCAGTTATTTTTCTCTAAGTTTATTATTTAATAGCTCATTGTTGGAAAGTGTTATTATTGGATTAATTATTTCTTTATTTGTCCAATCTGGAGATTTGTTATTTTCATTTTTAAAAAGAAAATCAAAAATTAAAGATACCGGCCAGATATTACCAGGACATGGAGGTCTATTGGATAGAATTGATGGGATTATTTTTGGGATACCAATAGGTTTAATTGTAATATCAATTTTGATTATTTAAATGAAAAAAAAAATTTCAATATTTGGATCAACTGGGTCAATAGGTAATACAGTTTTTAGAATAATACACAAAAATTTAAAAGATTATAAAATATATGCATTAGCCGCAAATTCAAATTATAAAAAAATTGATAATCAAATAAAAAATTATAAACCAGAAGTATTTATAGTTTTTAACTGGAAAGTTTATTTAAAGATAAAAAAAAAATATCAAAAAAAAAATATTAAAATTTTAAATTCTGAAAATTACCAAAAATTTAAATTTAAGAAATCTGATATTTCTATTTCTGCAATTCCTGGTATCTCAGGATTAAAACCTACTTTACATTTGGTTGATATAAGTAAAAAAATATTAATAGCAAATAAGGAAGCTGTAATTTGTGGATGGAACATTCTTAAAAAAAAGGCAACAAATAAAAAAGTTGAAATAATACCAATAGACTCAGAACATTTTTCTATTTTAAACTTATTAATGCACTCAAATCTGAAGGAAATAGAAAAAATTTATCTAACAGCCTCGGGAGGTCCTTTTTTAAATTATCCCTTAAGAAAAATTAAAAAGGTTAAACCTAAGGATGCAATTAGTCACCCTAAATGGAAAATGGGAAAAAAAATATCTGTAGACTCAGCCACACTGATGAATAAAATATTTGAAGTAATCGAAGCGCATAAATTATTTGATATAAATTTAGATAAAATAGAAATAATTATCCATCCACAATCATTAGTTCACGCAATAGTAAAGTATAAAAATGGCTTGTATAAATTTTTATATTTTCAACCTGATATGGCTATACCGATAGGAATCGCATTAAAAGGAAAAAATTTTTCCTATAAAAAATATCTAGTGGAGAAAGATATAATACATTCAAAATTGGATATGATTAAGGTAGATGAAAAAAAATTTCCATCAATCAAATTAAAACCTATATTGAACAAATACATTTCTTTACCAATTATATTAAATGCGGCAAATGAAATATTTGTTGATCAATTTTTAAAAAAAAATATTGGTTTTTTCTCAATAATTAATAACCTTTTTCGACTTTTAAAAGATCAAAAATTAAAAAAATATGCTATAAAAAAACCCCTGGATGTAAAAACTATATTATTAATAGACAGCTGGACCAGAAAAAAAGCTAAAATGATTATAAATAAAAATTAAATGAAAAAAATATTATTAACTTTTTTAATCTTTCTTTTCTGCAATATTTTAAATGCTGAAATAGTTAAAAATATTGTAATCAAAGGCAATGATAGAATAAGTGACGAAACAATTAAAGTCTACGGTGAAGTAAAAGTAAATGATGATATTAACGAAATTAAAATAAACGAAATTATAAAAAATTTATATTCCACTAATTTTTTCGAAGATATTAAAGTATCTTTAAAAAAACAGACTTTACTAATTGAATTAAAAGAATACCCAGTTATTAATGAAATAATAATTGAAGGTGAAAAAACTAAAAAATATAAAGAAGCTTTATTAAATCAGATAAATTCAAAAAAAAATGGTCCTTTTATCAAATCGCTGATAACACAAGACGAAAAATTAATTAAAAATCTTTATTCACAATTAGGATTTAATTTTTTAAAAGTTAATTCAAAATTTGAGAAATTTGATAATAGAGTTAATTTGTACTTTCAAATAGAAAAAGGTGAAAAAACCAGCATTTCAAAGATAATTTTTAAGGGAGATAAAAAAATAAGAGATAGGAGATTAAGAGATGTCATCGCCTCTCAAGAAAGTAAATTTTGGAAAATTTTAAGTAAAAATACAAAAGTTAATCCAGCTAATATTAATTTAGATAAAAGATTATTAACAAATTATTATAAGTCCATTGGTTACTATGACGTTAAAGTTTTATCTGAAATAGTAGAGCTAAAAGATAATTTTCAAGCTGAAATAACTTATAATATTGATGCAGGGACGAGATATAGAATTAATAAAATTAGCACAAAAATAGATCCTGTTTTAGACAAAGATTTATTTAAACCACTTAAAAAAATCTACAATCAAGTTGTTGGTAGTTATTATTCTCCCTTTTTAATAAAAACACTATTAGACGACTTAGACTTAATTATAAACAATGAAGATCTCCAATTTGTTGAACATAATGTAAATGAAATTCTTTCGGATGATACAATTGAATTAGTTATAAATATTTTTGAAGGTCCAAAAGTATTAGTTGAAAGTATTGAGATATTTGGAAATTCTGTTACTGAGGAAACAGTTATTAGGAGTGAACTTTTATTAGATGAGGGTGATCCATTTAGTAAGGTTAAAGTAGATAAATCTATAGCTGAATTAAAAAATAGAAGAATTTTTGGGTCAGTAAAAGAGGAGATCTCGGATGGTAATTTACCAAATACTAAAAAAATAAAAATTAGCGTTGAAGAGATGCCCACTGGTGAGATAAGTGCTGGTGCAGGGTTTGGAACCAACGGGGGCGCTTTTGGATTTAACATAAAAGAAAATAATTGGCTAGGTAAGGGTATGATCGTATCTGCTAATGCTGATATAAGCGAACAAAGTGTTAAAGGAGAGCTTTCATTCACTGATAGTGATTACAACTTTACAGGTAAAGAATTAACTTACAGTATATTTAATACAATTACCGATAAAACATCTGACTCTGGATATGAAAGCAAACTTTTGGGAGCAGGAATTGGTGTAGCTTATGAAAGATATAGAGATATATTTTTTGCACCAGGATTTGATTTGAGTATCGATGATTTAACAACAGATGATAGCGCTTCTTCGTTGCTGAAGAAGCAGGCAGGAAGTTCTACAGATTTAATGTTTAATTATAAAATTTTCACTGACAAAAGAGATAGATCTTTCATGCCAACAAAAGGAAACATAACTAGTTTTTCACAATCATTACCAGTTTATGCTGAAGAATCTTATATGAGAAATAGTTTTTCGACCAGTCATTACAAAGAATTTAGCGAAGACGTAATTGGAGCTTTAAAATTTTCTGGTTCAGCGATTAATGGATTAAATGGTGATGACGTTCGAGTAAGTAAAAGAAATTTTATAAGCCCAAGAAAACTAAGAGGATTTAAATTTGGAAAAATTGGTCCAAAAGACGGAGATGATTATATAGGTGGTAATTATACTACAACTTTAAATTTAGAGGCTAATTTTCCAAATTTCTTTCCAGAAAAAAGTAACGCAGAGATAGGATTGTTCTTTGATGCTGGAAATATTTGGGGAGTAGATTACAGCGACACTATTGATGACTCTAATAAGATCAGATCTTCACTTGGTTTCAATTTAAGCTGGATTTCTCCTGCCGGTCCAATGTCTTTTATTATTTCTGAAAATGTAAGCAAAGCATCAACGGATCAAGATGAAAGCTTTAACTTTAGATTAGGAACTACGTTTTAAATGAAAAAATATTTTAAACAATTATTAATTATTATTTTTTTTACGCTTTTAAGTCAAAACAAAGCTATTTCTAACGAGATTTATTTTATAGATTTTTCAAAAGTTATGAATGAAAGCATTGCTGGTAAAAAGGCTCAAGATCAGTTGAAAAACTTATTTAAAAGTTCTGATAAAAAAATCAACGATACTGCAAAAAAACTAAAAGAGGAAGAAAATAAGTTAATAAGTCAAAAAACAATACTTAGTAAAGATGAATATAAAAAAAAAGCTGACGTGTTAAGAAAAAAAGTATTCAACCTTAATAAAGATAGAGAAAAAGCAATAAAAAATATTGCAACAAAAAGAGCCAAAGCTAAAGATGTACTTTTAGAGAAACTTAATCCTATTCTAGGAGAATACATGGAGCAAAAAAATATTGCAGTCGTTATTGATAAAAAAAATGTTTTGATGGGAAACAAAAAATTTGAATTAACAAGTGAAATTATAAATCTTTTGAATAAAGAATTGAAATCTATTAATTTAAATTGATGTCGCAAAATATTTTTTTTAAAAGCAAAGGTCCTTTTAAATTAAATATTTTATTTCCTAAAAATTCAAAAAAAGTTTTGAAAATAAAAGATATTAAAACTTTAGATAAAGCTAAACAATCAGATATTACCTTTTTTGATTCTTCTAAATACAAAGAGTTAGCGATTAAAACAAAAGCAGCTTGTTGTATTACAAAAGAAAGCCTTCAACATTACCTACCAAATTCTTGTCAAACTATTTGTGTTAAGAGTGTTTTGTTTGAACTTGCTAAAGTAACTGCCAAGTTTTATCCTAATGCTGATATAGATTACCCTGATCAAACATTAAAAAAACCATCTGTATCTAAATTTCCAGGGGTAAAATTTGGTAATAATGTTTTAGTTGGAAAGAACGTAAAAATAGGTAAATCATCACATGTGGGAAGCAATACAATAATTGAAAAAAATGTTAATATAGGAAATAATTGTATAATAGGTTCAGATGTAATGATCAAAAACTCTTTAATTGGAAATTACGTGGTTATTCAAGATGGTTGTAAAATAGGATTAAAAGGTTTTGGGTTTATACCAATTGAAGGTAAAAATTTTAGGTTTCCTCATATCGGAAAAGTTATTTTAGAAGATAACGTAGAGTTAGGATCTTCATGTACGATTGATAGAGGTTCGATTGATGATACAATAATTGGAAAAAATACTTATTTAGATAATCAGGTCCATATAGCGCACAATGTTAAAATTGGAAAAAATTGTATGATAGCTGGTCAAGTTGGATTTGCTGGAAGCACATCAATTGGAAATAAAGTTTCCATTGGCGGACAAGCAGGAGTTTCTGGTCATTTAAAAATTGGAAATAATGTAAAAATAGGTGGAGGAAGTGGAGTTGTAACCGATATTAAAGATAACTCTATTGTTATGGGTTATCCTGCTGTTCCTTTAAGAGAATTTTTAAAGAAAGATAAAAAAGTTGAATAAAGATACAATAGATAGAAAAGAAATTGAAAAACTATTACCTCATAGAGCACCTATGTTGTTAATTGATAAATTAACTAAAATAGTTCATCTCAAGTCAGCCACTGCAATAATGAATGTCAAAAAAGATGGATTTTATGTTCAAGGACATTTTCCAGGTCAACCAGTAATGCCAGGTGTTTTAATTGTAGAAGCATTTGGTCAAGCTGCAGCAGCATTAACTGCCTGTGGCATCGATCCAAAAGAATATGATAATAAATTAGTTTATTTAATGAGTGTAGAAAAAGCTAAGTTTAGAAATCCAGTATTACCTGATTGTGAGCTACATTTAGAGATAGAAGCAATAAGATCTCACGGTAGAGTTTGGAAGTATAAGGGAACAGCTAAAGTGGATGGTAAAAGAATGGCAGACGCTGAATGGTCTGCAACCATAGTTGATAGGAAATGAAATGATACATAATTCTTGTGTAATAGATAAAAAAGCAAAAATAGCTAATAATGTAAAGATTGGACCCTTTTGTTATATTGGGCCTAATGTAGAATTACAAAGCGATGTAGAATTAATCTCTAATGTTCATATAGAGGGAAATTCTAAAATAGGAAAAGGTACAAAAATCTTTCCATTTGCAAGTATTGGAACTATGCCACAAGATTTAAAGTTTAAAGGAGAGACAAATAGCGTTTTAATCGGTGAAAACAATATGAT
>MDTG01224480.1_pt1 | contig 12746 bp, 13 predicted proteins | sample 811421 | NCBI WGS metagenome assembly MDTG01 (sample SAMN05326645, study PRJNA326480) | marine metagenome | isolation source: seawater | place: Pacific Ocean: South East | collected 2011 | reverse complement strand
CTAATTAAATTTTTTTAATCTTAAATCTGAAAGTAAACAATTTAAAATATAAAAATCCATAAATTGAAACACATAGAAAGATTAGTGAAATTTGAAGCCTTGAATTAAATATATCTTGAGAGGCAATGAAGAAAATTAATAAATTAAATAGATTTATTAATATACTTGAGAGATTGTTTGTGAATAAATTAGAATATTTAAATTTTTTTTTTAAATAGTTAAATAATAGTTGGTGAAAATGTTTATTGTCTGCCCCTAGCGGAGAAGAATTAAATTTATACTTTCTAATTATTGAAAATAGATTTTCAAAGCAAGGATACCATAACAAAAGAACTATAAAAAAAGGTGAAATATTTTCAATGCTATTATAAATAGTTATAAGTAGAATTCCTGAGGCTAATCCTAAAAAATATGATCCAGAGTCTCCTAAATAAAGCTTATTAATATAATTGAAGACTAATAAATATGCTAAAATTACTAAATAGTTTAATAAAATACTCTCTAAATTTAAAATATTTTCAACTAACCCTAGGTTTAGTACTAATATTAAAAGTATAGTATAATAGCCTAGGACTAAGCCATTTAAGCCATCAATAAAATTTGAACCATTTACAACAATTAATAAACAAAATGTTACAAAAATATATGAAAAAAATTTATACTCTAAAAAATAATCTATAAAAAAAACTCTAATATTTGAAATACTTAGATCATAATATGCTGTGAATAAAAATATTATTAAAATCTGCAGTAAAAATCTTTTTTTAGCAGATTCTAAGTAATTAATATCTGATAAAAATCCTATTAAAAAAACACTAAAAAAAATTAAATAAAAAAATTCAAAACTTAAATTAACAACAAAAAAACTAAGGAAAATAATGATGATACCTCCACTTAAAGGTATATTTTTTTTTTCTACAAACTTTTGATGGCTATCACCAGTCAAACTTTGAAATATATTTTTTTTGTTTAGTAAAAAATTTATAGATAAAATTAATATAGGTGTTAGAAAAATATATGTTGTATTCATTTATTTTTTTAAAAAATTAATACTTAAGCATAATAAATAATATATAGATTTAATCATATTATACTTCATATAAACTTTATAAACTTTATATCCATCAACAATTTTTTGAAATAAAGAAGATGATAATGAATTATTAGTTTTTCTCCATAAAACAAGCTCTTTGTCTAATCCGTATATTTTAACATTACTAGAAATTAATTTTAACCATAAAACAAAATCTTCTTTTGTTTTTAAATCTGCAAATTTATTCGAACCAAGTATTTCTTTCTTTAATATAACAGTTGAAAGTCCAATATCACAAGATTTAATTAAATCTTTCATAGTAAAAAAATTTCTTGCTCTTCTAAATGAAAGAAATTGTTTTTCTTCATTTATAATTTTATAGCTTGTGTGACAAAAATTAATGTTCTCACCTAGCATAAAATTAACTTGTTCTTCTAGTTTAGTTTTTTCCCAAATATCGTCTGCATCAATAAATGCTAAAAATGTTCCTTTAGATTGGTCAATCCCAATATTTCTCGAAATACCTGCGCCAAGATTTTTCTCATTAATTATTAATTTTATTCTGGAATCTAAATGGCTTAATTTTTCAATATAGTCTAAATCTTTTTTTTCAGCATCATCATATATAATAATAATTTCAAAATTATTATATGTCTGATTTAAAATTGAGTTTATTGTATCTCCAATATATTTTTTTTTTTTAAAATAGGGTATAATTACACTTACTAATTTCATAAATCTTATGTTATCAGTTTATATCTATCATAATGTGTTAAAATTAAGATGAAAAAAAAAATTATATTTTTTATGCCTTCTTTTGAAGGTGGAGGAGTTGAAAAAAATATTACTTTAATAGTAAACTATTTTGTAAAAAAAAACCCTAGTATTTCATTAATTACTTCATCAAAATCAATAAAAAAAAAATTCAGTAAAAAAGTTAATTTTATTTCACCTATTAGTAGTGCCTGGAATAGCTATGGAAGATTACCAAAATATTTAATATGTATTTTTCTCTTATTTAAGGAGTATAAAAAAGATAAAAATTTTAAAGTATTTTCTTTTCAAGGAAATATTCTTTGTATAATTTTTTGTAAACTTTTTCATATTAAAATTGCTACACGACCCAATTCATCACCATCAGGATGGTCAAATAATTTTTTTAAAAAAATTTTATTTTCGAAAATACTTTCTTGGTCTAATTTAATAATTGTTAACAGTCTTAAATTTAAAAAAGAAATAAAAATAAAATTTAATTTAAGTTCTATTTGTATTTATAATCCATTAAATACTAGAGAAATTAATACATTATCAAAAAATAAAATAAATTTTAAATTTTTTGAAAAAGGTCATATTAACTTAATTTCAATTGGTAGGCTTGTAAGCCAAAAAGATCACATTACACTTCTAAAAGCTATAAACCATATAAAAGCTAAATTAAAATTAAAATTATTAATTATTGGTGAAGGAGATCAAAAAATAAACTTACTTTCATACATTAAAGAAAATAATTTAGAAAAAATTGTCAAAATTAAAGACCGCTTAGAAAACCCATATCCATATATAGCAAAATCAGAAATAATGATTCTATCCTCTAAATTTGAAGGTTTGCCAAATATTTTGTTAGAGGGACTAGCGTTGAAAAAATTTATTATTTCGTCTAATTGCCCAACTGGACCAGATGAAATATTAGATTCGGGTAAAGGAGGTTTTTTATTTAAAGTTGGAAATTTTAAAGATTTAGCAAAGAAAATTTTAATTTATGAAAAACAAAAAAGAAAATGTAAAAAGATGAAAAGATTTGCATTAAAAAGAATAGATAGATTTAATTTTGAAAAAAATTTATTTAATTATTATAAAATTTTAAATGATTTGTAGTATTGATAATGAAAAGATCTTATCTTTTATTTATAAAATAAATTTAAAAATTTAGAAATTATTTTAGTTGCTAAATAATCAAAATTAAATAAAAAATTTATTTTTCTTTTAGAAATATCTATCAAATAATTATAAGAATTCATTCTTCTATAAAACCAGTTAGCACCAAAAGAAGGATATTTTTTCGATTCACCGTATGATTTATATACAGTTAAATTTTTTTCAAAAGTGTAAAATGATTTTTCTATAAAAAAAGAGAAAACTCCAAGTCTAAAATCAAGCCAAACATCTTTATATTTGTTTTCTAAATTTTTGTTAGCTTTAATATATTTTCTAATAAAGTTTTTTCTTAAAGAGATACAACTCGTTGGTGATAAATATGGCCAAAAACTAATTAAATTATTACTACTTTTTTTAATTATTTCTTTTTCTCTATCTGAAACTATTAAGGGTAAATCTTGAATTAAATCAATTCTCTTATTTAATTTAAATTTTTTAACTATTTTATAAACTTTATTTTTAATAAAGTAATCATCGCTATCTAATAAAAAAATTAATTCACCTTTACTTTTAGTAAACAATTTATAATAGCCATTCTTTGCATCTATTGCAGGAATATGTTTTTTTTTATATTTATTAAAAAAAAGCTTTATTTTTTTATTTTTTGAATACTTTTTAAGTATTAATTTAGAATCATCACTTGAATTATCATCAAATATTAGAATTTCTAAATTTCTATATGTTTGATTTAAACAAGACTTAATAGATCGATCTAAATATTTGGCATTATTATAATTTATAATTAAAATTGAAGCTAAATTTTTTTTAATCATTACTTACAATTAGTTGTGAAATTTCCAAATTTTATTTTTCTTATACCAATTAATTATTTCAGGAAGTTCTAAAAAAATATTTTTTATTAATTTAACTCTTAAAAATTTTAAAATTTTTTTATTATCTCCATGCGTTTTTAAAACTTCAATTTTATTACGTTTTTTTTTTATTATATTTGGTTTAATATTTGAATATCTTGAAATAAATTTAACTAATTTATTTAAATCTACTGGATTGTTTGAACAAATATTAAATATTTGAAAGTTGTTAAAAATTTTTTTTTTAATTAAAGAAAATACAATATTAATAACATCATCTATATGCGTATAATCCCTATAGTGATTTCCTTTATTATAAAGATAAAATTTTTTTTTATTTATTAGTGCATTTAAAAATTTAAATATGAACATATCTGGTCTTCCATATTTCCCATAAACAGTAAAAAATCTTAATCCAATAATTTTCATATTTGATATTCTAGAAATATCATTTGCAATATCTTCGTTTATTTTTTTTGTAGCGGAGTATATATTTTTTGGCAAAATACTCATATTTTCTTTTAGAGGAAATTTTCTTTTATCTCCATATACAGAACTTGAAGATGCAAAAATAAATTTATCTACTTTATTTTTATTTGAAGCGTTAATTATATTCATGAATCCAATAAAATTACTTTTGAAATAAGAATTTGGCATTCTTAAAGAGTCTCTTACACCTGCTTGGGCTGCAAGATGAATGACAATTTTAATTTTATTATTTTTAAAAATATTATCAATTTTTTTTACATTTTCTAGATCAATTTTTTTAAAATAAAAATTTTTATTTTTCGATAATTCTTTAATTCTTTTTTTTTTATATTTAGAAGAGTAAAAATTATTTAAATTATCAAATCCTATAATTTTAGATTTTTTATATTTTTTTGATAAAAAACTAGCTAAATGAAAACCAATAAAACCAGCACATCCAGTAATCAAAATATTCATTTTTTTTTTATTTCTTTAATAACCCTAAAAATTCTTTTTGAAAGTCTTAAAAAATGTATAATCCAAACAATAATTTTGTTTTGTCCATTTTCTAGTCGTATACGAGTGTTTTCATTTAAATAATCAATATATCTTAGCTTAGAAGAAATTCCATGTGGACTAAAAAAACCCATAATTTCATTTTTTTTTGTTGATGTTCCAATCATTTTTAATTTTACAATCATTCTATAAAATAAATCATAATCGGCTGAGTACTTATATTTAGTATTATAATATCCAACTTTTTTTTGTGACGATAATTTTATAAAAAAACCTAGAGAGTGAGCTGAATAAAAGTTAAATGTCCAAAAAATTTTTTTTGGATAAAAACCAAATTTAATGTTGTGTTTATGAACACTTCCAAAGAGAAAATCTATGTGTGGCATATTTTCAAAATAAGTTTTAACAATTTGTAATGCATTTTCGTAAAAATAATCATCAGAGTTCAAAATCCCCACTATGTCACCTGAAGCAAGATCTAAGCCTTTATTCATTGCATCATAAATGCCATCATCTTGTTCTGAAACAAAGTGAGCAATGTTTTGACTATAATTCTGGATAATATCTTTACTTCCATCTGTAGATCCTCCATCGATTATTATATGTTCATAATTCTTGTAATTTTGATTTATTAAACTTAAAATATTTTTTTCGATATAATCTTTATTGTTTTTAACTACGGTAATTATAGATATTTTTGGATTCTTCATTCTGTTCTTATTAATTATTGATAGAATATAATTATTATAATAAATAAAATTAATTACTATGAAAATTTATTACTGGTGTCCATATCTCACAAATATTGCAACAATTAAATCTGTAATTAAATCTGCTAAATCAATAATTAAATATAGTATGATTAAAAAAGAAAAAAATGAAGTAACAATTTTAAATAGTTGTGGTGAATGGGATTTTTTAAAAAACAATTTATATAATATTAAAATTAATAATCTTCTACCTTTAAGTTTCTACAAATTTGTACCAAAAGAAGGGTTTATTCAAAGTAGATTTTCTTTTTTATTAATTTTTTTTACAAATTTTTTTCCATTTTTATTTAAAGTTAAAACTAATAAACCGAAATTTTTAATAGTCCATTTACTAACTATACTGCCAATTATACTTAGTCCATTTTTGTCAAAAAATACAAAAATAATATTAAGAATTTCAGGATTACCCAAACTTACTCTTTTTAGAAAATTTATATGGAAAAGTTTTTCAAAATATATTTATATTGTTACCACTCCAACACAGATTACACGTGACTTATTAATTAAGTCTAAAATTTTTGAAGAAAATAAAATAAAGTTACTTAGGGATCCAATAATTGAATATAAGGAAATTAAAGAGAAAAAAAATATTAATATAGATAAAAATTTTAAAGATTTTAAATTTTATTTATCAATTGGACGATTAACAAAACAAAAAAATTTTTCCTTTTTAGTTAAAATGTTCTCAAAACACTATAAAAATTTTAAAACTAATAAACTTTTAATTATTGGCGATGGTGAAGAAAAAGATCAACTTTTAAATTTAATTAAAAAAAATAAAATGGAAAATAATATTTTTTTATTAGGTTTTAAAAAAAATGTTTATAATTACATTAATAGTTGCGAGGGTATAATATCTGCTGCACAATATGAAGATCCAGGATTTGTACTAATTGAAGGAGCTTATCTAAAAAAAAAAATCATATCTTCTTTGGTTGAAAATGGGCCATTAGAAATGAAAAAAAATGGAGATTTTTGTTATTTTTTTAAATTTAATGACGAATTAGATTTTTTAAATTCTATAAAAAATTCTGAGAAAAATAATTCAATAAAAACTATTAAAGCTTTAAAATATGCAAAAAATTTTTCCTTATTCTCTCACTTTAAAAGTTTAAATAAAATTTTAAAATAATTTTCTAATTAATAAATTAAATATACTTGAATTTTTTTTTATTGAGTACAATGATAATGTTTTCCTGCAAAATTTTTCTTTTTTGTAAAATTTTTCAGGATTGTAATAAAATTTATCTATATATTTAGATAGTTTTCTAAAATCACCTACTTTAAATATATAACCAGATTTTCCATTTGATAATATTTCATTAGATCCACTCTTAAAATTTGATGAAATTATCGGCAAACAATGACTGGCAGCCTCGACCATTGTTGTTGGTAAACCTTCATATAAAGAAGTACATATGTAAAGATCAGATCTTTTATAAAATTTATTTATTTTTCTTTCTCCTAAAAAAAATTTAGTATTTATTTTATTTAAGTGTGCATAATTTTTAATTTCTTTTAGTTTGCTACCATAACCAACTAATATTAAATTTATTTTGTGTTTAATTTTTGAACTATTTATAGCCTTTATTAATGTTAAATGATCTTTTTGTTTCTCAAATCTAGATATATTTAAAATATTGATTTTACTTTTTGGATAATATTTTCTTTGTCTGGCCTTTATTGAGTCAAAACAAGGGTTATATAGTTTGTACACTCTTCTATTTGTGTATTTTTCTAAATCTTCAACCAATTCTTTAGAATTACCGGCAACTATATCGGGATATTTATAAAGAATTTTAACTAAAAATTTAATTATTTTTTTTTTAACATATTCTTTAAGGTCTTTATGGTAATTTAGCTCATTTAGATGATTAACTTCATAAATAAAAATTTTAATTCCTAAAATTAATTTTATAAATAATATAGACCATACATTAACAAAATATTGTAGCGAAAAGAAAATTTTTTTTTCATGTTTATCTTTTTTTATAATTTTAAATATTTCAAAAAAACTTAAAAATGTAGACTTCGAATCAATTTTTGTATAAATTATTTTTTTATTTTTAAAATATTTTACTTTATTTAAAGATAAATATTCTACTTCTATTCTATTTAAGTTTAATGAGTTTATAAATCTAAAGATAGTTACATCCACACCACCTAGGCCTGGATATGGATTAAATAAAAAAATTTTAAATTTTTTTTTCATATATTAAATTAAATAAATTTTAATAAACTTATAAATAATTCTATATAGGGGGAACGAAGCAACATCTCCAGTAATTACTGTTTTGGGATTCCAAGTGAAAGCGTAAATAATAAAAATATATACAAAATGTTTTGATTTTAACAAATTTAACTTATTTAAATTTAATTTTTTTATATCTAAATTAATAAAATTATTCTTATATAAATAAAAATAAGTTATTAAACACATCACATAAGAAACATTGACCCATCTTCCCCAATCATAACCCATTGCAAATAATAATAAAACTGGCGATAATAAAAAAAGAAATATTGATAATAAATTAATATTTTTTGGAAAAATATTTTTATCTATTTTTAATCTAGAATAATAAATTAAAGCAAACAAAGGTCCAAAACCAATTAAAATTATCAAAAAATATCTGACAAAAACCTCTAAAGAATATTTTCCAAAATTTGCTTCAAATTGTTGATATATTGATGATTTATTTTTTAACAATGCACAAGACATATAGCAAACTTCTTCGAATTCATTTTTAAGCACTTGCTCCATTTGATAATGCTCATCTGGAGTCAAAGGATTTATTATAAAAATAATTGCGATTAATATTCCAGGAAAATAAAAAATAATTTCATTAAACAAGCTTTTTTTAAAATTTTTTGCTTTTAAATTAACTAAATCAATAAAGATCCATAATGGTAAAAAAAATACTATTGGTTCCCAAATTAAAATCGAAAGTGGCAATATTACTAATTTTGAAATTCTTTTTAAATTATTATTAGAAGATGGTATTAGTGCATGCAATATAAACAATACAAAAATAAAAACTTCCTTTCTCGCTAAAACTTCAATTTCTGCAACAGGATAAATTAAAAATATTGGAGAAAAAATAGATAATAAAAAATATCTTTCTAAATATAAATTTTTAAAGAAAAAATAAATTAAAACGTAGTAAATTCCTATTATCAATAATTGAAAAATATAAATTACATCTCGTAAATTTTGCTCAAATAACCTAGAAAAAAAAATTGAAATTTCTCCTATTATACCTCTTTTTGTAAACCCTCCTGAGTAATTAATAAGCCATTCAGAAATTGTTGAATCATTACCAACGCTATGTTTTGTGTATAAAAAAAAAATACAAATAAAAAATAAAAAAGATAAATACAAAATTAAATAGTTTTTAAATTTTTTATTCATTTATTTTTTGCAATAATCAAAATACAAATTGGGTAAATTTTATTTATTTTAGTTTTATGAAATAATGAAAGAATTTTATCAAAGAAATAACAAAGAATTATTATTGGATATGAAATTAAAGGTATTTTTTTCAAATAGTCAAAAAATAAGGAATATGATGCTATAAATGGTCCTTCTCCTAAATTCTTACTTTTAATTACTTTGAAATTTTTTTCTCTCAGAATCTTTTCAAAATAACTGGTAGTATATCTTTTATAATCCTCGGGAGCTTCATGATACCTATAAATAAATGGTGTAGAAATTATTAATTTTCCATTTTTTTTTAAAATTTTTTTTAATTCTGATATTGCCTTTATATCATTATGTATATGCTCAAGAACATTAAAAATAATTATATTATCGAATTTTTTATTTAGATTATTTTTTTTTTCTAAATTAAATCTAATATAATTTTTTTTTTTTAAATTTTTTATATTAGAAAAAAAATTTTTTTCTGAATCAGATCTAATAAACTTTGTAAAACTTTCACCATAGTTATAGGTTCCAAATTCAATACTTTTTTTTTCCACTTTTATATTTTTAAGTTGTTCAATTTGATATATTTTGCATGGGCTAAATTCTTTGCTAGAATAGCTAAGAAACTTAAATAAAAATTTTATGTTATTAATAAAGTTCATCTAAAATTAGTTTTTTAATTATTTGATCAATATTCAGTTTTGCTCGCCATTTTAAATCTTTATATATTTGTGAGGGGTTAGTTCCTATCTTTTTTATTTCATTAAGCCTTAATAATTTTGAATTATTTGCTTTATAATATTTCTTATTAATATTAGAGTGCTTAAAAATTTTATTTACAATATATTTAAGAGAAACAATTTTTCCAGTTCCTACAATATAATCTTTTTTAAGTTTCGAATTATTAATTTTATATATTGCCTCCACATACTCGGGGGCCCAGCCCCAATCTCTATATATTAATATATTTCCTAATTTCAAAGTTGTGTTATGTTTTCTTTTTTTTATAAAATCAATAATTCTTTTCAATACAAAGTTTTTTTTCCGTAAAGGCGACTCATGATTAGATAAAATACCACTTTTGGAATTTAGGTTATAATTTTCCCTATAATATTTTGTTAACCAAAAGCTAAAGCTTTTTGAATTTCCATAAGGACTGTGAGGTAAAAATAAATCTTTTTCATTTTTAAAAATTTTTTTACCTTCACCAAAACAATCTGTAGAGGAAGAATTATAAATCTTAATTTTATTAAGTTTATTTAGACGAATAAATTCTAGAATTAAAAAAAGTAAATTTATATTGCTTTGATATGTTTCAATAGGTTTTGAGAAAGATTTACCAACAGAAGATTGTCCTGAAAAATAATATATATGATCTGGATTTATTTTTTTAATATCATTTAAAATTATTTTTGGTAATTTTTGATTATATTTTTTAATTATAATTTTATTTAGTATATTTAATTTGCTTAAATTTTTAAGGTTACCTCTTAATTTAGATCTAGTATAACCATAAACAGTAAAATTTTTTTTAATTAATAATCTACTTAAATAGGCTCCATCTTGACCAGTAACACCAATAATAAAAGCTTTTTTTTTTATCATATTTTATGAGTCATTAAATTTTATAAAAATATCATTTTTTTTAGGATTGTTTTTTTGATCAAGGATATTTGGTAATTTTACATCTCCATCTAAAATTTTGGGATACTTTTCAAAAGAGAGCTCTATGATGATTGGATCGTTATTTTTATCTAACTTACCATAATTATTAGGATGTATATGTGTCAATTTTAATTCAAATTTTTCAATAAAATTTTCTATAAACATTCTATTCCTATCAACATCATGAAATTCGATTATTAATGCTGATATTTTATTTTGAATTTTTAATATATCATCTAAAATTTCATATTCATTACCTTCAATATCAACTTTCAAAAAAACTTTATCTAAATTATTAATTATTTTTTCAATGTCTCCTCTAGATATTTTTTTTTTATAAAATTTAATTTGATTACTAATAAAAATATAATCTAGAATGGTATATAAATTGTTAAAAATATTTGTAAATTTAAATTTGCATAAATCTAAAATTATTTTTTTAATTGATCTAGTGAATATAAAATTAAATGAAATAACATCATCGTAACAAAATACTTTTGCATTTTTATTATATCTTATAAAATTTTTTTCAAAGGACCAATCATCAAATATACCAAAACTTAAAAGATAATTTGATTTAAAAATTGCATCTGAATTTATTAAATAACCTCCATCATTTTTTTTTCCTATACGCTCTAAAAAATAATTATGTTTAGGTTTAAAAAATAAAGAAAATGACATTAAAATTAAAATTTAATTTTTATCCAGTTTTGTGGAATGATATCTATAAATTCCTGATTTACAAGACCGCTCCATTTATTTGGAACTAATATAATTTTATTATTTTTTTTTGATAACCAAGCAGCCCACCAAGCAAAAGAGCTATTTGGAATAATAAAAATTTTAAAACAGCTCATAAGATATAAATAATTAAAAAATTTGTTTCCAGCATATTTGTGCTCTATAAAGTATTTGTTTTCCAAAAATTGAAAATTTTCTTTGCACCAATCTAAATCATCAGAGAATATAAATACATCTAAATCATTCGAAAATTTTTTTTTAAGTTCATCCAATGCTTTTTTGTAATAATCTATATTGACAACATTATGTTCAGGGTTAGTTATAAAATCAGTTCTTCTAACATTTAAGCATACGCTTTTGTCAAAATTTATTTTATTTAATAGTGATATATTTTCTTGATTATTTTTAACTTTATCAAAACTAAATAAATTTAAAATATCCTGCCTGCTATCAATAAAATATTTTTCAGATTGCCATAATCCATCCAGATAAATATTTTTAAATTTATTGGAAAATATTCTTTTATTAAATATTCTTTTTTTTTCGTAAAAGCAAAAAAGATTTAATTTATCCAAGTTCATTGCAATAATTTGCCTTACTCTATAATTATTTGAAAATTGTAATGTTTTTATTAAATCTATTTTTCTCGCAATTTTTTTTTCTATACCAAATATATCTAAATCAAAATCTCTTGGTACATTTCTCGGAGGTGGTTTTATTTTATGCTGCTCCATTAATCTAGTATCTAAATAAAGTTCAGTATTCTTTTTTTTGGAAAGACAATACCCTAATGCATATTGAAACATTTGATTTCCTAAACCACCTTTTAAATTAATAATGATCATTTTTACTAACTTACCAGCAAAAGTTGAAAATAAAACAATTATTGATATATGTTTCGAAGCCTAAAATAAAATTTAAAAATTTAGATGTATATCTATTTATGGAAAAAATCTTGGTTGTAACCGCCACTTATAATGAAAAAGAAAATATTGAAAAACTTATTTATGAGATATTTGAATCTAAAAAAAATATAGATGTTTTTGTGATTGACGACAATAGTCCAGACGGAACTGGAGAAATACTAAAAAAAATTTCGAAAGAAAATAATAATTTGTATTATAAAATTAGAAGTGGCAAACTTGGTTTAAATACTGCGCATATCTTGGGTTATAATTATGCTAAGGAAAATAAATATGAAAAATTAATTACTCTTGATGCAGATTTATCTCACAATCCAAAAGAAATTCCTAAAATTATTGATTTGTTAAACGATTATGATTTTGTAATTGGATCAAGATATTCTAAAGGAGGAAAAAATATACAGCCTTTTTTCAGATATCTTATTAGTTTCTTCGGTAACAAATTAATTAAATCGT
>MDTG01073320.1_pt1 | contig 12746 bp, 10 predicted proteins | sample 811421 | NCBI WGS metagenome assembly MDTG01 (sample SAMN05326645, study PRJNA326480) | marine metagenome | isolation source: seawater | place: Pacific Ocean: South East | collected 2011 | reverse complement strand
TATTGCAAAACCTCTTTAAACCATACTTGTCCAAGTAATAGTATGCCTTTTGTCAAAAATGAAAGAAACTTAACAAAGTTTATCAAATAGATTGTCTAAGGTTTGTTTTGCTCATTGATTAATTGGGTTTTGGGGAAAAGTAAGAAAAAAATCGTTTCATAAACAGATTTAATAGTGGTAATTAGTTTTAGTAATACTTAAGCACTTTTTGAAGGTTTTAAATGTATAAATTAATCTGCTCTCTTTTAATTGCTTTCTTCAGTTTAAATTTGTCTGCCTCAACATTCGAGATTATGTCTTACAATGTTGAAAATTTGTTCGATACTTATCATGATGAGCATCACAATGATTTTGAGTATCTGCCATTTGGACATCCTGCCAAAGAAGAAGGCTGTAGAAATATTGAAAATTCCTACTATAGAGGGAAATGCTTCCGAAACAATTGGGATATGATGCAATTCAATACTAAGCTCAGGACAATCGTGGATGTGGTAAGAAGAGAGGGGAGAGAGTTACCAGATGTGTTGGCGCTTGTTGAGGTAGAGTCTCGAAAAGTTATGGAAGCCCTCGCTGATGAATTAGGTTACGAGCATTTTTATATTACAGATGGACAAGATGAAAGAGGGATAAATGTAGGGGTTCTTGTTAACGTGAGTGCTCAACTCTCAGTAATATCTTACGAGGAAATTCAATTAAATTCATCCCGTCTTAAGAAACCTACGCGAAACGTACTAGAGGTAACCCTAAAAATAGGCGGAGAAGTTCTAAAGATTTATATAAATCATTGGCCTAGCCAAAATAACCCCACTTCAGATCGGATTTATGCTGCAGAAATGGTGAGAAAAAAAGTCATTAAAAACTCTGAAAATGGTTATCATTCAATGGTGGTAGGAGACCTTAATGTTAAGTCATCAGAGTCTCCAAACCCTATTGAAAACATCTTAGTAAATGGTGCGTCCAAAATGATAGATGTTGAATCTGAGTTTAGGGAAGATCCTTCAATTTCAGAACAGCTTAAGCGATCTATCCCACCAAGTTCTTATTACTACAAAAGAGGGAATGATTGGACTCATTTGGACAGAATATTAGTGAGTCCATCCCTACTTAACGGAGTTGGAACGGACGTTGAGTTAGAATCATTCGATATTTTTGCCCATTCGGATTATAGTACACCTACGAGGGCGAGAGATGATAGAGGTGTTAACTATGATACCCATAAACCTTTACGCTTTAACTATCATGGAAATGGAAGGAGCGAAGGAGCCTCTGATCACTTCCCTGTATCAGTTAAGCTGTCTCTTTAGTTTGAGTAAGAACTACCCAAAAGAATATTACTTTCCAATAAAAAATAGTGATGACCTCGAGCTTTCAGTTATTGTTGGGCGAGACTTTGTTAAGTCAACATTTTGGGTAGAGTGCTACCTTTTAGTAAAAGAGAGTCGTAAAATTTTTCGTGTTATAGGAAAGAAGTACAATCTCTCCGATGAAGATTTCGCCTTGAGCGAAGGGATGAGAATGTACCGCTCTTACTTAGTCTCCATTTAAATAATTGTAGAGAATCCAAGCAACTTTTTTAGATGAAAGGTTCGAGTGTTCGTCCATAAGAGGGTTAAGTTCATAAACTCCAAGAAACTTCACTTCATGTTTAATTTTATTTACTAGATCTATGAGTAGCTTAAACGGAGTCCCGTATGGGTTGGGTGCACTTACAGAAGGTAAATCAGCAAGATCAATACCGTCACAATCAATACTCAATATAATAGCTGTTCCTCCTTGTTTGTGCTCATTTATAAACTCTAATGCAGGTTCCAAGTCGTTATCTTTATAAAAAGGTAAACAATGCATAGAGCCAGTATTAAGTTCACTAAAGTTTTTTTTATTATTGGTGGCAAGGCGAACTCCAAGTTGAAGCAGGCTAAACGTTTTATTGGAGTTTTTGTCGAATTGCCTAAAAGGCGTGCCAGAGTGACTGAATTCCTCCACTCTAGTATCAGTGTGTGCATCAATATTTATAATGAGGCATCGCTCATACCTTTCGTCCTCTTGAATTGCCATCAAAAGAGGGTAAATATGATCATGTCCTCCTCCAAGATGGATTAAAGATTTAAAGTTGCTTTTTAGTAGGGTGGAGAGTTTGTCCTTGCTTTCAATTTGAATATCATTGAAAGATTTCTTTTTTATTTCACTACATAACTCTACTGTTTTTATTAATGAAATGTTCTGTGGGGCTTCAAATTTACCCAATTCGTGAGTAATCGTTTTTGGTGCAAACCTTGCCCCAGCGCGACCGCCGTTTCTTTGAACCCCTTTGTCATCAGATGATGTAACGATTAGAGTGTCATCTGGTGAATGAGCTTTGGAATATACTTTTAGCTTAGAGATAATTTTAGTAAGTTTTCGATCTTCTAGTGATTCATTAATTTCAGTCACTTGAATTTCTCCTTCTGAATATTTTATTCATTTAAAAGGCTAAAAGTTAAATTTTTGACGAGGTTAAAGATTTGACGATAAACTTTCCTTGCCATGTATGGCCAGAATAATAAGGAAATTATGGAAAGCTTCTCTTCAAATAAATATTCAAATAAACCCGAGTGGTATGTACTGAAAAATGGGAATCATATAGGCCCTATTACAAAAGAGAAAGTCGCAGACTACTTTCACTCCGGGGAGTTGAATGATAAGAGTTTAGCGTGGAGAGGGGGTAACATTGATTGGTTACCAATTAATGAATTAAAGGAGTTTAAAAACCTTTTTGAGGATAATAACACCCTTCCATCCTTGCCTGATTTAAGAGAAATTGAGCTTGAAGCTCGTAAAGAGCTCGAGCAGAACTTTCCAAAGCCAAGCTTAAAAAAAACGTCAATTCACAGATCTACCAAGCCAGATGAACATGTGATTAAAAAGTATCAAGAAAACACAACGGAACGCTCCGAATTGAGGTATGAATCAAAACTGGATTGTGGTACCCAGGCAGTTTTTGAGACTGTTAGCTTACCAGATTTACCAGCCTATTCACTGCCAGAGATGCCTACCAGTGATGTAGAAGAAAAAGAAAATAAAGTTAATGGTCTGAAAGAAGAACATGGTGATAAACCCCTAAAATCAGGTGGTGATTTCTCGTCTGACTTGAGTGTGAATAAAATAGTCAAGGAAAAAGCTTACTTAGGCAAAGGAGGAAGGCAGTTCTTACTTCTTTCATTAATGACCTTAGTTTTTCTCGTTCCTTCAGTAATTTACTTACAAAAGGTAAGCCCTTTTAAAGTGAACACTTCCACACTAAAATCCTATCAATCCAAAACCCTCGAAAGTGTTATCAACTTGCCCTCTTCAGAAGACCTTCAGCTTCAGGGTGCTTTAGATGAGCAAGGTAAATTATTCCTTGCAATAAATTCGAAGAGTCCAATAAAGGTTTTTGGTAAAGTTGACTCGATATCTAATCAAAGCACCTCTTTAAATCCAGTCTCATTTTACTTTAAAGAAACTTCAAACAATGGCCTTGTTAAAATTTCTAATCCAAAATTTGAGGCTGATGTGAAAGAATTACCTACGGCCGGTAAGTACTTAATTGATATGCAAATTGAAAAAGCAGATAACTTCTCTAGATTGATTTACTCTCTTAAAAAAGTATTTATATTAAGTGATCTACCTTTTATAAAAAACTTCCAAATTAGAACAAGGTATTCTGGAAGTATAGTTTTAGGGAAAGGGACAGAGTCAGAAAACTTAAAGCTAATTGCTGACTTTTTAAACAACAGAAATCAATATGTAGAGAAGCCAATTCTTCACTTAAAGCAGCAACTACAAACCTTAGATAGCATAATCGACCAGTTCAAAGAAATTTTTTTCAATGCTACCACTGTGAAAAAAGTCCAACAGTCTAGAAAAGTTTTTTCAAGAAAGTTTGGAAGAGAGCTAGCTCCTATCTTACAGGTAATAACTTTAAGTAATTTTTCGGAAGTAGGGTTTCAGAGATCAAAACTTAATGACAAATTCTTTGAAATTTTTGAGGGTGAGTTTGAGAGAGCAAAGTTAATCTCTCGCGAAATATCTGGTTTAGCTGCCTTCGTGGACAAACGGTTCTCAGAAGGTGGTAACTGGTATAGTTCAAAGAGGATAAAGCACCGACGGCTGGTTAACATTGAGGCAAAGAAAATTAAACAACAAATAATTTTGTCAATTAATGCCTTGGATGAGCTCAAGAAAAAATATCAAATCAAGATTTAAAAAATAATGCAGATTTATGGAGCGATGCACCTTTTTCATACTATTAAGAAGGTTTAGTATCCACGAGTTTTTAGTATTTTATTTCTATTTTATCTAACGGAGATTTTATGAACATTCACGAGTATCAAGCTAAAGAGCTCCTGAAAAAACACGACATTAAAACCTTAAGAGGAAAGGTTGCCAAGTCCGTTGAGGATGCTGTTCAGGCAGCAAATGACCTTGGAGGGAATGTTTGGGTAGTTAAAGCTCAAATTCATGCTGGGGGAAGAGGTAAGGCTGGCGGCGTAAAACTAGCGCGCTCTATTGATGAAGTTAGGGCTCATGCGAGTGATATTTTAGGTAAGACTTTAGTGACGCACCAAACAGGGCCTGAGGGGAAATTGGTAAGAACTCTCCTCGTTGAAGAGGGCTGCGAAATTGAGAAAGAATATTATTTTGGAATCGTGCTGGATAGAAAGACTGGTCTTGTAACATTGATGGCATCCTCTGAGGGGGGCGTTGAGATTGAAAAGGTTGCAGAAGAGACTCCAGAAAAGATCATAAAAGTAGCTATTGATCCCGCAGTGGGTTTCTCTTCTTACGCAGGAAGAAAGTTAGCCTATAATATTGGGTTAAAGGGAGATCAAATTAAAGACGCCACAAGGTTTTTTGAAGGGTTATATAACCTTTATATAAATTGTGATTGTACGGTGGCTGAGATTAACCCTCTAGTGACAACTAAGGCTGGTGATGTTCTTGCGTTAGACGCTAAGTTAAATTTTGATTCTAACGCGTTATATAGGCACTCGGATATTCTTGAGTACAGAGATCCTTATGAAGAGTCAGAAAAAGAACTTGAAGCAGCAAAATATGATCTATCTTATATTGAGTTAGACGGCACTATTGGGTGTCTGGTTAATGGTGCTGGCTTAGCGATGGGCACAATGGACATTATAAAGCTTCACGGAGGAGAACCGGCAAACTTTTTAGATGTTGGTGGTGGTGCGACTAAAGAAACAGTGCAAAAAGCCTTTTCTATCATTCTCAGTGACGAAAAAGTTAAGGCAATTCTTGTCAATATTTTTGGTGGAATCATGAAATGTGACATCATAGCTGATGGTATTGTCGCTGCAGCGACAGAGTTAGGCATAGAAGTCCCTTTAGTTGTGAGGCTTGAGGGAACAAACGTCGCTTTGGGGAAGAAAATACTTAATGAATCTGATTTGAAAATTATAGCCGCGGAAGATTTATCTGATGCAGCACTGAAAGCTGTTGCTGCGTCCAAGGGAGAATTATAAAATGGCGATATTAGTTGGAAGAGACACAAAGTTAATAACAATTGGTTACACAGGCAAACAAGGAACATTTCACTCTCTACAATCAAGGGACTATGGAACTAATTTTGTTGGTGGGGTTACCCCCGGTAAGGGAGGCCTCGTCCACGAGGGACACCCAGTTTTTAATTCAACATTTGAGGCTGTTCAAAAAACAGGTGCTAATGCTGCAATGGTTTTTGTTCCACCAAGGTTTGCTGCAGATTCAATCCTGGAGTGTATTGATGCTGGAATCCCATTGATAGTAGCAATTACAGAGGGGATACCTGTTCTTGATATGGTTAGAGTAAAAAAGGCTATTCAGTCATCGAACTCAAGACTTATAGGCCCTAACTGTCCAGGGATTATCACTCCAGGAGAGTGTAAGATAGGAATCATGCCCGGCCACATCCATATGCCTGGTAGAGTCGGAGTGGTCTCGCGTTCAGGCACCCTAACTTATGAAGCTGTATTTCAACTAACACAAAGAGAAATTGGACAAAGCACATGTGTCGGAATTGGTGGTGACCCCGTGAATGGTACAAACTTTATTGATACGCTCGAGCTCTTTGAACAAGACCCTGATACTGATGCTGTCATAATGATTGGAGAAATTGGTGGAACAGCTGAAACAGAGGCAGCTCATTGGATTAAAGAAAACATGAGTAAGCCAGTAGTATCCTTTATTGCAGGTGCTTCGGCGCCTCCAGGAAAAAGAATGGGCCATGCAGGTGCAATCATCTCGGGTGGAGATACGACTGCGGAAGCAAAGTATAGAATTCTTGAGGAATGTGGGGTAACAATAGCAAGGTCGCCTTCAGAAATAGGTGAAAAAATGGCAGGACTTTTAAAGTAAATAGAATATTTAAAAATTAGGAGAAGAAAATGGCAACTGAAAGAACACTAGGAATCGTAAAACCAAACGCAGTACTTGATAATAACATTGGTAATATTCTCGCAATGTATGAGACGGCGGGTTTAAGAATCGCTGCTGCAAAGTTTACCCTTCTATCTAAAGAAAAAGCTGAAGGCTTTTACATTGAGCATAAAGAAAGACCATTTTTTGGCTCTTTAGTAGGTTTTATGACATCTGCTCCTGTTATGCTGCTTGTTCTTGAGGGAGAAAATGCAGTTGCTAAAAATAGAGAAATTATGGGTGCAACTAATCCAGCTGAGGCAGATGAGGGAACTATAAGAAAGTTGTATGCAAAGAGTATTGAGGCAAATGCAGTGCACGGAAGCGATTCACTAACTTCAGCAGACAGAGAGATAAACTACTTTTTTGATAAAAACGAAGTTCAAGGTCGTTTTTAAGTTATTGTTATTTATATTTTAAGAAATTTTCAGGGAATAAGATGATTAGATTATTTATTGCGATTACCATAATAATTAGTTCGTTTGCCTCATTTGGGAAGCCATTACCTGTTAAGCCCTCAGATTGTTATAGTGAGTCAAGTTTTTGCTCAACAATATCTGTTAAAAGGATAAACGGTGTAAAAGTATTGGACTTAGAGGTTTTTGCTTTAATTGATCGTAATCAATTCCCTGATATTGAATCTGTGATAGGTCGATTTGTCGATTTTTATCAATGGCCTCAATATGTTGCAGGTTCAGATAATATAAACTTTTCAATTTCAGAATCCGTGGACTCAGAAATTAACTCCTATACACATAAATTTGATTATACAATTAAAGCGCCTTGGCCGATTAGAGAGAGCCGAGTTTATGGAATTGCTCACTTTGAAGAATCGACAACAAGTTTTCCAGGGTCGTTACTCAGTTATTCATTTAAGATTGATAAAAACCAATCTTATGGCGGTGCCAGTGAGTATTACGGTGACGTACATGTGTATAATAAGTCTGAAAGGTTCTTCGAAGTCTCTTATAAGTCAATCGTATCTCCTACTATAAAAATTGGCCTTGACTTAGCTAAGCCTTATGTTCGCAAGCCGATAGAAGAAATCCTTAGAGGGATGTATCAATAAAAACGATGGCTTAAGCAGATTCACCGATTAATTTAAATCTATAAAATTTACAAATGAATTGAAGGCTACAACGCTTTGCGATATAACTTTTGAAGTTATTATGCTCAATCACTAAGAGGTCTAAATCATGTTTAAAGTTGGAGATTATGCTGTTTGCCCTGGACACGGTGTTGGACAAGTTTTTGATATTCAAGAAAAAGAACTTGGCGGTGAATTAAAGTCCTTTTATATCGTAAAGATCACATCAAATGGAATGACCGTGATGGTTCCTACTGATTCTGAGGCTGGAATTAGAGGACTAGTTGATGAGCCAGAAGTAAGCTCAGTTTATGATCTACTAAATAATCATGATGTAGAGGTTGATAACTCTACTTGGAATAGAAGATACAGAGATTACATGAATAAAATTAAAACGGGCTCAATTCTTGAGATTGCAGATGTTCTACGCTCTTTGTTTCTATTGAAATGTAAAAAGAATCTTAGTTTTGGAGAAAAAAAGATGCTTGAGCAATGTAGATTATTAATTGCTCAGGAAATTTCTGTTTCACAAGGATCAGAAGTTAAGGATGTAGAAACAAAACTTAACTCTTGTTTCAATTAATTTAAAATCAATACAATTCATAATTAATGGCCCAGACAAACTCTGGGCTTTTTTATTTACAAAAACTATTACTATTTCTAATCTGCAGTAAATTTGAAAAAGGAGTACCTCGTGAGTGTTCGTGTTCGTTTTGCGCCAAGTCCAACTGGATATCTTCACATAGGTGGAGCGAGAACATGTTTGTATAACTATCTCTTCGCAAAAAAGATGGGGGGAAAACTAATATTAAGAATCGAAGATACAGATCTAGATAGATCAAAAAAAGAGTTCGAGGAGTCTCAAATAAACGATCTTAAGTGGTTTGGAATGGATTATGATGAAGGACCAGGGAAAGAAGGATCTTTTGGGCCTTATAGACAATCTGAGAGGCTAGATATTTATAAAAAGCATGCAGCAGAATTGATAGAAAGTGGAAAAGCCTTTTATTGTTTTTGTAGTGATGATGAGCTTGAGCAGATGAGAGAAAAAGCCCATGCCGAAGGTAGGGACCCTTTATACGAAGGCCCTTGGCGAGATTTTCCATTAGATAAAGCTAAAGAAAAAATTAAAAATGGAGAACGTCCAGTTATTAGATTTAAGGTGCCTAAAAAAGATATAGAGTTTACCGACTTAGTTCGAGGAAAGGTAAACTTTCCCCATGGAATGGTTGGTGATTTTGTGATTTTAAGATCAAACGGAATGCCTACTTATAACTTTTGTTGCGTTGTTGATGATGCCTTAATGAATATATCTCATGTCATTAGAGGAGAAGATCATCTCAATAACACTTTGAGACAACTAATGGTTTATGAGGCATGCGGTTTTGACATACCTGAGTTTGCTCACGTCTCACTTCTTGTAGGTGAAGATCGTCAGAAACTTTCAAAAAGGCATGGAGCAACTAGCGTTACCCAGTATAAAGATCAAGGCTATTTAGCAGAGGCTTTAGGTAATTACTTGTGCCTTTTAGGTTGGTCGCACCCAGATGAGAAGGATATTTTTAAGCTTGATGAAATTAAAGACATTTTTGAAATCAATCGATTTTCAAAGTCTTCTGCTCTATATGACATTAAGAAATTAAACTGGGTCAATGGACAGCACTTCAGAAGTATGGATGCAGAGGACTTGTTACAATTTATTGAAGCCCAAAAAGATGTAAGTTTTTTTGGAGATGAATCTAGTGAATGGAAAAGAGAGTTCGTTTCTTTGCATGTTGAGAAAGTCCAAACTATTAACGAATTTAGAACTTTTTATGACAACATTTACTCATCAACCCTCGATGTTGGAGAAAGTGAAAATGAGGTCTTATCTTGGGAAACAACTCCTACCATTAAAGAATTTGTACAAACTGAAATATTAAAAAGTAATGAACATTTTATGAGTTCTGTAGAAGTTTCTAATTGGATGGAAGCATTAAAAAAAGAGCATAAAATAAAAGGGAAAAATCTTTTTATGGGATTAAGGGTTGTTTTGACTGGGTGTTGTCATGGTCCTGACCTAAAACGCCTTTTGCCTTTGACGACGAGACAAATAATCATCGAGAGACTTGCTTCTATATAAAGTATTCCTTTATTAATGGCCTTGCATTGTAAGTTGAGGCCAAAACTTTTCCGTAGGCACCAGTATTGGATATTGCAGCGAAATCTCCTTTTTTTAATGGAAAACATTTTTTTCTATTAATAAAAAAATCACCCGTCTCGCAAATTGGTCCGGCAATGGTTAATATAAGCTTTTCACTTGGAGAAGTTGGTTTTTGGATCGGAAAAATTTCATGATGAGCTCCATAAAGAGCGGGTCTAATTAAATCATTCATTCCTGCATCGACGATTCGAAAAAACCTTTTCTCTCTAACAACCTTTGTGATTAAAATACCAGTATTTCCTGATAGGAATCTTCCAGGCTCAAAAATAATTTCTTTTTCTTTTAAATTATTGTCTTTTAAAAAATTTGAAATTGTTGAGATATAACTGTCTAAGGAGCATAATCTTTCAGAACTTGGGTCGTAGTGTATCCCTAAACCTCCGCCGATGTTTATAATTTCTAGAAAGGAGTATTCAGTGATAAGGCTTTTTACAGATTTTAGTGCAGCGGTCGTTTCCTCTAATGACGTGAGTTGACTTCCAATGTGCATACTTATGCCTTTAGAGCAGATATATTTGGATGCATTTGCTAATTTTAGGCATTCACTAACCTCATCTTCTAATAACCCAAATTTGTGATGTGTTCCTCCTGTTGAGATATGCTCATGTGTGTCTCCAGGAGATCCTGGATTTAGGCGAAAACATATATCAATATGTTTCTTAGAATAGTTTGTTATAGAAATTAATGATTTTAACTCATCAATCGATTCAATATTTATACTTTTGATTTTCCCATCTGTTTTATCAATTGCTTGTCTCAGCTCATCGTCTGTTTTTCCCACCCCAGAGAAAACGACCTTACTTGGGCAAATACCAGAGCCAAGGCATTTAGCTAGCTCTCCTATAGATACGACATCAGCTCCGCCACCCAGCTCGTTTATTTTTTGTAAAAAGTTACTGTGATCATTACTTTTAACTGCATAACAAATAAGAAATTTTCTTATACTTGCATTAGCTGTTTCAAAAAAACGCGTATAATTTTGACTTAAGATAGAGAGATCATACAAATAGAAAGGTGTTTTATATTTTTGCACGTATTCGTCTAAGGGATGATTATTTAGACATAATGAGTCTTCGTTATAGCTTAGATTAGAGTCAATTAAATTAATATAAGGCATAGACTATATGCTAAAATGAATACTTAATTTGGGAAAGTAAAATGTCAAAGTTTAAACTCTCTACGAAGTTCAAGCCTCAAGGGGACCAGCCTCGTGCAATTCATGAGATAACGGATGGGTATAAGACTAAAAAGCTTCAAACTCTTCTAGGCGTCACTGGTTCTGGAAAAACTTTTACAATGGCGAATGTCATTCAAAATCTAGGGAAAAAAACTCTGGTGTTGGCCCATAACAAAACCTTGGCCGCGCAACTTTACGCTGAATTTAAAGAGTTTTTTCCCAACAACGCTGTTGAATATTTTGTCTCATATTATGACTATTACCAGCCGGAAGCTTATGTTCCGACTACAGATACTTACATTGAAAAAGATTCGGCGATAAATGATGAGATAGATCGTTTAAGACACAGCGCTACTAGATCTCTTCTGGAGAGAGAGGATGTAATTGTTGTGAGCTCAGTGAGTTGTATATACGGAATAGGTTCTCCTGAGGAATACTCCGGAATGAAGCTAACATTGTTCTCCGGAGACACCTTTGAAAAAAAAGATCTTCTAAATGAACTTGTAAGAATGCAGTATGAGCGAAATGACTTAGACTTTTCTCGGGGAGCCTTCAGGGTTAGGGGAGATATCGTTGAAGTCTTTCCCTCTCATGAGGAAAGTAATCTCTTACGTATTGAGTTTTTTGATGATGAAATCGAGTCATTGGAGATAGTTGATCCAATTTCTGGAGAAATTATTGAGGACTTAAAAAAAATGGCCATTTATCCTAGTTCACATTACGTGGTTGGTGAAGAAAGAATGAAAGAGGCAATTAAAACAATTACTCATGAGCTTCGAGAGAGACTTGTGGAGTTAAAGGGAAACGAAAAAAATGTAGAGGCGATTAGATTAGAGCAAAGAACCCTATTAGATATTGAAATGATGGAGGAAATGGGGTTTTGCTCAGGAATTGAAAATTATTCACGCCACTTAACAGGTCTAAAAGCTGGGGAACCTCCTCCAACACTCATAGATTACTTTGGTGATGATTTTTTATTAATAGCTGATGAGTCTCATATCTCAATTTCTCAGGTTGGTGGAATGTACAGAGGTGATAGGGCCCGAAAAATGAATCTTGTTGAATTTGGTTTTCGGTTGCCAAGTGCGCTTGATAATCGACCTTTAAATTTTGAGGAGTTTGAAAAAAAACTAGATAAAGTTTTATTTGTAAGCGCAACCCCAGGTAATTATGAGTTAGAAAAAACACGAGGAGAGTTTTCCGAACAACTTATTCGACCGACAGGTCTTTTAGATCCAGTAATTGAGGTCAAAGAGGCTAAAAATCAAGTGGATGATTTACTCATAGAGGTAAAAAATGAAATCGAAAAAGGTGGTAGAGTTCTCGTCACAACATTAACGAAAAAGCTTGCTGAAGAATTAACTAAATATTACCGAAGTTTAAATTTAAAAATTAAGTATCTACACTCTGATATTGATACGATTGAAAGAGTTGAAATTATAAGAGATTTAAGGAGTGGTGAATTTGATATTCTTGTTGGAATAAACCTTTTAAGAGAGGGGTTAGACATTCCAGAAGTGAGTCTTGTAGCGATCCTAGACGCAGATAAGGAAGGGTTTCTTCGATCTGATAGATCATTAATTCAAACAATTGGAAGAGCAGCAAGAAACGAAAACGGCAGAGTTATAATGTATTCATATAAGATGACCGGAAGTATGCAAAGATCAATTGATGAAACAAAGAGAAGAAGAAAAGTACAACAAGAGTTTAACGAAAAGAATGAAATTATACCTAGAACTATTGTTAAGGATATCTCCTCGGGCGTACTGGAAACACTTCGAGGAGAGAAGGGAAGAAAGAAAAAAGAAAAAGGAACGCTAGAAAATAAAAAAGTCAAAAATTTAAGT
>MDTG01214406.1_pt1 | contig 12747 bp, 11 predicted proteins | sample 811421 | NCBI WGS metagenome assembly MDTG01 (sample SAMN05326645, study PRJNA326480) | marine metagenome | isolation source: seawater | place: Pacific Ocean: South East | collected 2011 | reverse complement strand
TCCTATAAAAAAGACATTGATGATGTAAGAGAATCACCAGCACTTGACATAATTCAATTATTGAAAAATGCAAAAGCAGAGATAGATTATTATGACCAATTTGTTCCAAATCTTATCTTCAATGAAATATCGTTAAAAAGTATTCATAAGCTGGAAAGTGCGAAATTAAGCACTTATGATGCATGCGTTATAATTACAGATCACTCAAATGTAGATTATGATATCATCCTCGATAATTCTAAACTGATTATTGATACGAGAAATACTTTTAAAAATAATAAGCGAAAAAACATCAAAAGATTAGGCCAAGGATAAAGCACATCAAATTTCATTATTAAGATTATAATGTAATTAATAATAATTAAATAAAATGACATATACAGTCATAATACCTATATATAATGAAGAGCGATTACTTCCACGACTTCTAGATAAATTAGAAAACTTATCTAGAAAAATTGAGATAATCATTATTGATGATGGTAGTAATGATAATACCCAATTAATTCTAAATAATAATAAATCTTTTAAAACTTTAAAGAATGGAACAAATCAAGGAAAAGGATTTTCTATTAGAAGAGGAATTGAGAATGCTTCCAATCAGAATATTATACTAATAGATGGTGATCTTGAAGTAGACATTGTCCAAATTCCAAAATTTATTAAAAGGTTTGAAGAAAGCGATAAAGATGTATTAGTAGGAATTCGTTGGAATAAGAACGATAAATTTGCTTATGAAATGAATTATATTGGTAATTATTTGATAAATAAATTATTTAATATTTTGTATAATACAGATTTAAGTGATATTCTGTGTTGCTTAAAAATTTTTGACAAAAAAATATTTAAATCGTTAAACATCCAAAGTGATAATTTCAGTATAGAAGTGGAAACAATGGCGAAACTAATATTGGGTAATTTCTCGATTGAAGAATTAGCTATCGGTTATAAACGGAGAACAATAAAAGAAGGTAAAAAACTAAAGATATCCGATGGCTGGGATATTGTTTTAAAAATGATATCAACTAAACTATCAAAAAATATCTAACTAAGCTTCTGCTTTTGATTTAATTCTTAAATAAATTGGTTCTTTTGAAGATAAATCAGGTTTATAATCAGGCAATATCGATGACAATATTGATCTCACTTGATTTGCTGACCTTCCAGAAAGGCCATCCTTTAAATCATTAACGTCATTTATTACATTCTCTAAAATCTCAATCGTAATACCTGGATCATTTAGAACGAAAATTTTATCATGCTTTGTAGCATCTAATTTCTCTGATGGTAAAGCTAGCTCTTCAATCTTTTTTTCACCTGGCCTTGTACCGGTAAACTCTATTGGGATATCAAGATCAGGCTCATAGCCTGATAATCTAATTAATTCATTCGCAATATCAATGATTTTTATTGGTTGACCCATATCTAATATAAAAACTTCACCACCATTTCCAAGAGCACCAGCCTGGAGAATCAACTGACTAGCTTCTGGAATTGACATGAAATATCGCTCCATTTCAGGGTCTGTTACAGTTACAGGACCACCTTTTTTAATTTGTTCTTGAAAAATTGGGATAACACTACCAGAACTACCAAGAACATTGCCAAATCTCACAGCCATAAATTCAGTATTGCTTAACCTGTTGTAATTCAATGTAATCAACTCTGCTAATCTTTTTGTTGCTCCCATAACATTTGTAGGCTTAACTGCTTTATCTGTGCTCACAAGCACAAATTTTTCCACATCATGCTTTATTGAAATATTTGACACATTTGAAGTTCCAAAAACATTCGTTTTTACAGCCTCCCAAGGGAAATACTCTTGCATTGGAACGTGTTTGTAGGCAGCGGCATGAAAAACAATTTGCGGCTTAAATTCTTCAAACACTTGATTAACTACTGAATGATCCCTAATGTCTGCCAGGATAGGTTTAAATAAGATATGTGAATTATCATGATTCATCTCTCTATCTATTTCAAATAGGTTAAGTTCACTTATATCAACTAAAACGAGGATAGAGGGCTCAAACTTAATACACTGCCTTACTAACTCTGAACCTATGCTACCACCTGCACCAGTAACTAAAACCCTTTTGCCTTTGATAAACTTATTAATTGAACTCTTGTCAAGAGAAATTTCTTTCCTTCCAAGTAAATCAACTAGAGAGACCTTTCTAAATTGACTTATTGACACTTTCCCTTCTATGATACCATCAATAGATGGTAAAGTTTTAAAAGGCTTATTTGTAGCTTTACATAATTCGACTATAATACGCATTTGTTTTCGATTAGCGGATGGAATGCATATATAGATTTGATCGTAAGCTATATTTAAAGTGGAAAGTATACTAATCTGACCTATTATTGGAACTCCATGAATCTCACTTCCGATTTTTGAGTGGTCATCATCAAGGAATCCAATGACATCAATACCATTTGAGCTTTTTTGTAAAGCTTGACGTAATATCTGTTGCCCTGTATCGCCCGCACCAAGCAATAATGTTCTTTGATTACTATTATTAATTTCTGCTGGACTGATTGTGGCTATGAAATGTGAAAAAAACATTCTTATACCAAGTCTTGAAATGCTTATAAATCCAGTACAAATAATGTAATCTATAATAAATACAGATCTTGAAATGGTATCAAATCCAAAAGTCATAAGAACTGATAAGATTAATAAAAAGGATGAGAGTGAAGTCGCTTTAATGATATTGAGCATATCCCAAATACTTGTATAGCGCCACATACCTCTATATAAGCTGAATAACCTAAAACAAAAAATTTTAATTAAAGCTAAAATAGCAATATTCTGGGTGCTTATTAATTCGAAAATTTCACTCGAAATATAAAAATCAAACCTAAATAAAATACTTAAATAAAACGATGATATAACTATTACTAAATCACCAAACAACAATAAAAAGAAGTTTCTGTTTACTAAACTTTTAAAATATTTCAGCATTATGCGTTATAATTAATTATAGATCTTTAATTTAGAATATAAGATTTTTTTATATCAAAAATAAACTTTATGTAAGCCATACTATTCCTGTTAAATGAAGTTTGACCATGTACCAAATGACTTTCATAATTTTTGGATATCCAACCCGTTTCTAATAGACCCCATTTATTTTTGTAAGATATACCTATTTGACCAAAAAAATAATCTTTACTACTATTAATAAAATTGTATTGCGAACTATCATTCATATCAGTCCCAATATTATTAAATCCTTTTAATAAATAACTCATGTCTACTATTAGATCAATATTTTTATTTGATGAAGCGATTAATTTAATTTGAGCACATTCACTATTTGGTCCATAAGAATAGCCTAATGGATGAGACTTGTTAATCCAAGATGTGTTTTGACCATGATGCAAGTACGTCCACGGCGCAATTTTTGTCCATTCAAAAATGTAAAATAAATTATTATGCTTAAAATTTATTTTACCATCAAAACCAACTTTAAATCCTATTGCATCTTCGATACCTGTATCATCGATTTGAAGATCATCAACTATAACTTCGCCATATATTGAAAAATTTTCATTGATAATGCTCTTAATTCCTGAAAAAATTATAGAATTATCATTATCGGCCGGATAACTTTCCTCATCATCTTCTAAACCAGTGAAAAAATATGGAACAAATGGGTTGAGATAAGTCAATTCAATTCCTCTATTTTTACCTGTATAAATAATTTGTTCACCAAAACTAAATACAATTTTATCATTTAGCTTCCATGTCATTCGATGTCCCGCAATATTTCTTTTTATTCTTTCTCCCATTGATGTTTTTTCTGACCCTAATTGTCCATGTAATAAATCAAAATGTATATTTGTTAATCTATACTGAATAAAGAAATAATCATAAGCTGGAAACATGCCAGATTGAATAATTGATTTAGATATCGATTTACCCCACCAATGAGCAGAACGACCAAACCTAAAAATAAAGTTATTTTTCTTATAATGAACAAAAGCATTTTCAATTCTAGCACTTATATTTTTCCTAGAATATTTAGTTCCTAAATCAGTTATTGCAAATTTAGAATTAGTAAAAATTGGCTCTATATGAAAGTAGACATCATCAACATTTCCATTAAATAAGATCCCGGCTATTAATTTAGGAGTTCTATCTTTGTATAAAAAAAGTGCATTAGTTCTGATGCTAAAAGAGTTACTGTCCTCATTAATAATTATGTTATATAAAGCTGGTGAAGCTATTCCACTAAGTTCATAATTTAATGAAGCAATAAAAAATTTTTCATTGAACCTCAACCTCTCAAATGCATCTAATGCATAAATTGAATTGATTGATAATAAATGAAACAAGGTAGACATAAATAAATATTTAAAAAATTTCATAGTACTATTATTTTAGATTGATGTCAAGATATCTGAAATTCTATTTGCTGCTTTCCCATCCCATAATTCAGGAATTAAACCATTTTTTACATCTCCTTTTAAAATGCTTTCAATTATTGAAAAAATATCAACTGGATTAGTACCTGCTAAAATATTTGTACCCTTATCAATAGTAATTGGCCTTTCAGTATTTGTCCTCAAGGTTACGCAAGGAACACCAAGTACCGTAGTCTCCTCTTGAATTCCACCACTATCAGTTAAGACTAATTTAGCATTATGAGCAAGGCCTAGGAAATTAATATAAGCCATAGGAGATATAATCCTTAAAGTTTTGGATACTTTTAAGTCAAATTTTTCTATATTTTTTTCAGTTCTTGGATGAGCTGAAAATAAAATAGGAATATTTTCACTGACTTTGCTTACCATATCTAATATCGCTTTCAATTTTGTTTTAAAATCAACATTTGAAGGACGATGTAATGTCATCAAAATATAATCTTTCCCAGAAAACCCATAATCTTCCCAAGGGGCCTTTGCTTTTGCGACTGATATATATTCGAGTAAAGAATCAATCATACAATTGCCTACAAAAAATATTTTATTATCAGGTATGCCTTCATTTTTTAAATTTACGTTAGCACTCACCTCAGTGGTAAATAAAAAATCAGATATATGATCAGTAACTATTCTATTTATTTCTTCAGGCATGGTTTTATCAAAAGATCTTAAACCTGATTCTACATGTGCAATTTTAATATGCAATTTTGCTGCTACCAAAGCACAAGCGACTGTAGAATTTACATCACCAGCTACAATGACAATTTCCGGAGCTTCTGAAATACAAATAGCTTCAAAACCAACCATTATTTTAGCAGTCTGCTCAGCATGGGATCCCTTCATCTCACCAAGATGATAATCTGGTTTTTTGATATCGAGATTTTCTATAATATTTTCAGACATATTTATATCATAGTGCTGTCCAGTGTGGACAATTATAACGTTCTTTCCAGAGCGCTTGAGAGATTTTATAATTGGTGCCATCTTCATAAAATTTGGTCTAGCCCCAAAAACACAAATAATTTTGTTTTTAATGATGCACTCCTTTATTGGAAAATATTTTTGTAAAAGTCATAATGATAATTTTCAAATCTAAAAAAAAATTTTTATTGCGGAGATAAAACAAATCGAATTCAACTTTTTCTTTAATTGACAATTCATCTCTGCCATTAACCTGCGCCCAGCCAGTAATGCCTGGCATCATACTTTGAATATTTTTTGAAGTTCTTAATGATATCAGATCATCTTGATTATAAAGTGCTGGTCTAGGACCAACATAAGACATATCTGAATTAATTATATTAATTATTTGAGGTATTTCATCTAGACTATATTTTCTTATAAATGCTCCAAATTTAATCAAGTGTTGTTTTGGGTTTTTCATTAAATGAGTGGCTATATCAGGGGTGTCTTTTCTCATTGTCCTAAATTTGTAGAGATTAAAATATTCATTGTTTTTACCAACTCTTTTTTGAATGAAAAATATTGGAAATCCATCACTAATGTAGATTATTATTGAGACTAAAAAGAAAAATGGGGTTAGAATAACAAATATAAAAAATGCAGATAATTGTTTCATGAACTTTTTATTTAATCAAGTTGAAATTTAATTTTATATATTTTTGTAATTTTTTAGATGAAAAAACATTATTACTCATAAGCTTAATAGAATTTTCAACAAGAAAGATATTATCAGTTATTTTTCCTAAGTAATATGATAATTTTATAAAAGATACAGGTATTATAACTAATTTATTAATATTTCTAAATTTTAATAATTCATTATATGTATAGTTACTCTCATCAGATACATTATAGGTGCCATAAGGAATTTTATCATTAATAATTCCAATGATTACATTGTAAATATTACTAATGTTGCATAATGATAATTTGAAATTACCATTACCTACTTTATAATTAATATTTTTAATTCTAGTCCTTCTGTCAATATTATTTAAATATTTTTCTGAATAAACAGGTGCAGGCCTGATTGTCCATAGTTTTTTATTATCCAGAGCCCCTTTTAAATAATTTTCACATTCCAATTTTGTCAACGCGTAAGGACTTATAGGTCTTGGTTCAATATTCTCATCGTACTGTTCCAATAAATATCTTTCACCATATACAGAAATAGTGCTAAAAAAAATAAATTTACTTGGAATTTTATTTTCATTTTTCAATACTTTTATTAACACTTCAGCTGTTTTTACATTGGTCTTTCTAAACTCATCCATATCTTTTTTCTTGCCTTTGTTGTGTGCCAAACCAACAAGAAAAATTATAACATCATAATTGTCATTATTTTGAAAAAATGCTTTTACCTCATCAAAATTATTTAAATTTAATTTTTTATAAAACTCATCATGATTTTTCCCTGTATTACTTGTTGAGGTTACGAAATAATTTTTTTTAAGCTTATGGTGCATAAATGATCCAATGATTCCACTACCGCCCAGAATTAATATTCTCATGATTTAATGTTTTTAGCTGTTAAAAAAATATTAATTAATCTATTTATCAAAAATTTTCTCTCAAAATTAATTTCATAATATTTTCTTCCGTTATCACCCATTTTTTTTAGTTCATTCATTTGCATCCCTTTCATTTTTAGGGCATTTTTAATTAGTGTTTTTGAATCTCCTGAACATGCAGTAAGTCCTGCTTTAGATTCCAGTATTATTCTGGAACCCTCACCATCCATCATAGTTAATATTGGCTTTCCAAAAGCTAGACAAGATTGAATCTTACCAGGAGCTGTTAATGATAAAATTTTTGATTTCTTTAGTGTAATCAATAATGCATCAGCACAACTATACATGTTTGGCATAGCCTCTAATGGATATTTACCTAGCAAATAAATAGTATTTTCTAATTTTTTTTCTTTAATTTGATTTTTAACCCAATTTTCATTTCGTCCTGATCCAATAATAATCCAATTGATTTTTTTATCTTTAGATAACTCTGCAGCTTTAATAATAGAATTAAAATCTTGTGCTTCTCCAATATTTCCAGCAAAAAGGATATTAAAACCATCGGGAAATAAGTTCTGATATTTTTGACTATTTATATTTGCTTGATAGAAGATAGCTTCTGCATATTGTGGGAAATATGATATTTTTTTAGGATTTATGTTCTTTTCAATAATAGATGAAATAAATGCTCTTGAAGTGACTAATATTTTATCAGATTCCCTATATATTAATTTTACAAGTGGTAAAATTAGTTTATCTATAGTTTTAGACTTTAAACCTGAACCAACATAAATACTCTCTGGCCATAAATCCATAACCCAGAATACAATTGGAATTTTTTTTATTTTTTTAAAAATTAATGCTGGTATTCCTACGGTGATTGGCGATGGTTCATGAACAAATATTATATCGTATTCTTTTTTTGATAACAATAAAATTCTAATCGATGCAAAAAAAGCAAAAGACAAATAGTTTAAAAATAACTTGATTTTTCCACCACTACCTCTTGGAAATAATAAAGATCGATATACTTTTATTTTTTTATAAAATTCAAATTTTGGACCAAATATAGAATAACCTTTAAAAAAACCTCCAACTGGATAATTAGGTATTCCAGTGATAACATCTACGTCATGCCCTTCATCAGCTAAACCAGTTGCTAAGTCATTTATTCTAAAATTTTCTGGCCAAAAATATTGTGATACTATTAATATTTTCATATTATTAGCTAATAAAATTAAAAGTATATTTTATTTTTATTAAATAATACCAGACCAAGAATTACTCAACTTAGCTGTGCTCATAATTAAGTTTAAAACACGTTTGGATGTATCATTAATTTGATATTCAGATGGAACACTTAATGGCACACTATTAACTTTAAATTCATCTATCATTATTTTAATTGAATTCATAATAACATTGATGTCAAATCCAGTCAAAATGATAGAGCCTGCATCTAATGCCTCTGGCCTTTCCATTGAATTGCGTATTGTAATTGCTGGGAATTGTAGGATTGCGGACTCTTCACTAACAGTACCACTATCAGACAAAACACATTTGGCTTTTTTTTGTAATTTTATATAATCAAAAAAACCAAAAGGATTATGAAAATTAATTCTTTTATCAATTTTTATATCTGCTTTTAGTTTTGATAGATTTTTTTTAGTCCGCGGATGAGTTGAAAAAATTATTGGAACACTATATTGCTCAGCTACACAATTTAAAATTTTTATAATGGATATCAAGTTTTGATGTCTATCTACGTTCTCTTCTCTATGTAAACTTATTAGAAAATAATTTGACTCTTTTAAAGATAAGGTATCAAGTATTGAAGATATTTTAATTTTATCAGAAAAATGGTGTAGAACTTCGCTCATTGGGCTTCCAGTCAGGTAAATCCTTCTATGAGGCAAACCCTCAGAAAGTAAATGCTGCCTAGAATTTTCGGTATATACCAAGTTAAAATCGGCAACATGATCAATAATTTTTCTATTTATTTCTTCAGGAACATTTAAATCAAACGATCTATTACCGGCCTCCATGTGATAAATAGGTATTTTCATCCTTTTCGCCATGATAGAAGCAATCGAGCTATTGGTGTCACCTAGAATTAATATTGCATCTGGTCTTTCTTTTTCAATAATTGGTTCGATATTTATTAAAATTCCTCCAAGAACTCTTCCAAGGCTGCTAGTATCTATATCTAGAAAGTAGTCTGGCTTTGGTATATCTAATTCCTCAAAAAAAATTTGATTTAATTCATAATCGTAATTCTGACCAGTATGAACGAGAACATGAGATAATTTATCTTTCAATTTTGAGATAACTCTACTTAGTCTAATCAATTCAGGCCTAGTCCCAACAATTGTTAAAACTTTTAAATTTTTAAAAATGCCCATAATTAAACCTCCATAAAGTATGTATCTGGTTTTTTGATATCAAATACTTCATTAACCCAAAATAATGTATATAGATCATCATTACCAATATTCGTAATGTTATGTGTATACCAGACAGGCATATCTACAAATGATGGTGAAGATCCATCCAAGTAAAAAACATATTTTTTCTTATTATCAATTTTTCTGAACTCAATCCTAGCTTTACCTCTTATAACAGAAAATCTTTCAACCTTATTAGTATGAAAATGATTGCCTCTAGTGACATTTGGCTTAGTTGTCGAGAATGATACTTGTCCTCCAGATTCAAGTTTCATTGTTTCTATAAAAGAACCTCTATCATCTGAGTTCATTTTGAGTTCAAAAGGATATATCTCATTATAATTTAGATAACCACGAAAAGTATTAAATAAATCTTTAATAAAATGGTCATTTAAATTAGGAATGACTCCTTTTTTGATATAAGAAGATTTAAAGCTTTTTATATATTTTAAGATTTTTGAAACTTTTATATGCTTATAATAAGGAATATTAATAATTTTTTTAGGTTTAACCTGTCCAAAGCAATTAATTATTAACTCTATGAGATCATCAATGAAGATAAGTTTTAGATTAGCGTCAACCTCTATTTTTGGAATTTTTTCATTTATAACTTGATGACAAAAAGTAGAAATAACAGAATTATGATAAGGTTTGCAAAAGGGCCCAAATACATTTGGTATAATTAACGAAGTGAATTTTAAATCGTTCAATTCTGTGAAATTCTGTAATCTCAGTGAACTCTCTTTTTTTGAGGAACCATAAGGATTTTTTAATGATTCTTGAGTAGATGAAGAAAAAATAATATGAGCTTTGGATTTTGAATTATCTAGGGCATCAATAAAAGTATTAGTTAAAAGCAGGTTTCCATTATATATATCTTCTGGGTTCTTAGATCGATTTATTCCTGATAAATATACGATTATATCACATTTTTTAGTAAAATTTTGGAATTTTTTCTTATTTGAAAAATAAGATTTCTTAAAATGAACTAAAGAATATTTTTTATTCAGTAAACTTATTCTATTGAACAAATGACTCCCGATAAAACCACTCTGCCCTATTATTCCAATTTTTTTCATATAAAAGTAGAAATTCTAAGATACCTAAGATAAATCCTTTTTAATTAAATCTAGAGAAAGTAATAAAGACTTTGTTGATTCAATGTCTAATCTTTTCGTGTTATGTGAAGTATAATCCTCAGATTTAGAAATATTTATTTTTCCTTGCGAAAAATAATTATTGTAATTCATACCTCTATCATCAGATGGGATTCTATAGTAATTTTGACTTTCATCTGATTTAATCATTTCTTCTCTGTTTATTAAGGTTTCAAAAAGTTTTTCACCATGTCTAGTCCCAATAATTTTAACTTTATTATCAGCATCATATAACTGCAATAAAGCTTTTGCTAATGTTTCAACGGTGCAAGCTGGAGACTTTTGAACAAAAATGTCACCGTTTTTTCCATTCTCAAAAGAATGTAAAACTAAATCTACAGCATTATCTAATGACATCATGAACCTGGTCATGCTGGGATCTGTAATTGTTATTTCCTTACCCAATTTTATTTGATTAATAAACAATGGGATTACTGACCCTCTTGATGCCATTACATTTCCATACCTAGTCGCACACAAAATTGTTTTATTAGAATCTAAGCTTCTAGATTTAGCAATCATGATTTTTTCACTTAAGGCCTTAGATAAACCCATAGAGTTTATAGGATATACAGCTTTATCTGTACTTAATAAAACTAATTTTTTAATATCATACTTTAAAGCACTTTCAATTATATTCTCAGTACCATTGATATTTGTTTTAACTGCCTCAGATGGGAAAAACTCACATGAAGGAACTTGCTTTAGTGCAGCAGCGTGAAAAACAAAATCAACGCCTTCCATAGCAAAATCGATACTCCTTAAATCTTTAACATCACCAATATAGTATTTTATTTTTTTATTAATATATTTTTGTCGCATATCATCTTGTTTTTTTTCATCACGACTAAAAATTCTTATTTCACTAAAAAAATCAGTTTTAATAAATTTTCTTAATACAGCATTCCCAAAGGAACCTGTTCCTCCTGTTATTAAAAGAGTTTTTCCTTTTTTCATTAAATGTAATTCCCTATAAAAATAATTTCAAAGATTATGAATTGATCTGCGCAATCAAATGAAAATCAAATAACCTTAAATTGAAATATAAATATGAGTATAACTAATAAAATTTTTAATTATTCTAGACTATACATCTAATAATAATTTAATTAAATCTGATGTTTGATCTTGAATAATTAATTCACTTTTTTTAGGATTCGAATTAATAGAACTAATTATCGCATCAGCAATACTTAACTCATCATAAGGATTAAATTTCAATGAAGGACGACAGACTGTAGTCGCAAAAGGAAGATCGGATACTAAAACCTTACATTGATAATAAATCGCTTCTATTAAAGGTAAACCAAAGCTCTCCATTGTTGAAGGGAATATAAGATATTCGGAGCTCGCGTAGAGCTTAGATACTTGTTTAGAATCTAATATGCCATGATTGTGAACTGGTATTCCCTTATCACGATATAGATTAATCATTCTAATTAGTTTTTTATTATTATTATCCACAGTTAAGTGAAGTTCTCCTTTTTGGCATTTTTCATAAGCTGCAGAAAATGCTTTAATTAATCTGGTGTGATTTTTATAATCATACGAAAAAGAAATATATGAAAATTTATTCTTCTTCTTTTCTACTAATTTTATTTTTTCTAGTTCATTCGAATTATAAAAAGGTATGCTACTAATTTTTTTATTATCAATAGAATATTTTTTTGAAAATTCATACTTAACATTTTCAGATTGAACAATCCACTTATTGGTATTTGATTTATAAATGGACAATATTAATGATTTAACAAACCATTTGATTTTGTTTAGCAACTTTACCTCTGAAGGTAATTTGATATAAGAATATTGATGTAAAAGAGTATATACGGGAACATTTAATTTTATCGTCGGGGGTATATTAGATAAACAAAATATGCTATTAAATGATGAATTATTTTTTTTATAAAATTTATGTCTTGAAAAAATTGATCCTGGAATGAATCTAAAATTATTTTTTTTTAAAAATTTTAGATTATTTTTCTCAATACGTTCATCTAACAAAAAATAAACATCATGTTTAGCTTTATCCAACTGATAAATAAGATGCTTAAGTAAAGTATTACCTCCTCCAACAGCAATGAAAACCGCATCGACCAATAGTTTATATCTCATCGAAAACTAAAAAATGTCACAGATATTATATCTAAACATCTACCCACCTTTTTTCCATCAATGATTGAGTTGCTGCAATTGTGGTTTTAGAACAATTATATATTTGTGAAATAGGGATTATATTAC
>MDTG01259512.1_pt1 | contig 12748 bp, 16 predicted proteins | sample 811421 | NCBI WGS metagenome assembly MDTG01 (sample SAMN05326645, study PRJNA326480) | marine metagenome | isolation source: seawater | place: Pacific Ocean: South East | collected 2011 | reverse complement strand
TGTTGCCGTTGTCCATAGCCACCCAGTCACAAACCACGCACCATCACAGGCTGATCGGGTGGCGTGTGAGCAAAGCGGGTTGCCTTGGCACATCATCAACCCCAACACTGGTAACTGGGGCTACTGCGAGCCTGAAGGCTTCGAGCTGCCCTACGTAGGTCGTGAGTTTGTCCATGGAACGGTTGATTGCTACAGCCTGTGCCGCGACTGGTACAAGCGTGAGTGGGGCCTAGAGCTGAAAAATTATCCAAGGCGTGATCAGTGGTGGGAGAACGGCCAAAACTTGTATCTCGACAATTTTGAGAAGGAAGGCTTTCGCCGAATCCCAGCGTCAGAGCTGCAGCGTGGTGATGCGTTGTTGATGCAACTGTCTTCGCCTGTGCCGAACCACGCAGCGATCTACATCGGGGATCAGCAGGTTTTGCACCACATACAAGGAAGGCTGTCTAGCAGAGACGTTTACGGCGGGTATTATGCAAACAACACCGCTTGCGCTCTAAGGCATGAAAGTCGTTAAGGTCTACGGCGCGTTGCGAGAGCAGTTAGGCCAAGGCCAGTTTGAATTTGTGGCTGATACTCCTGCACAAGCATTAAAAGCTTTGCTGGTTAATTTTCCAGGTCTTGAAAAGTGGTTAATAGATAGTGAACAGCGTGGCGTTGGGTATCGGGTAATGGTGGGCGAGCAGACTATTCATAGCAATGACATGTCTGAACTGTTGGTCCCTTGGAGCGAACAAGAAATTTTCAGCATCACACCTGTATTAACTGGTGCGGGTGGTGGCGGAGTCGGTCAAATTATTGCGGGTGTTGCACTAGTGGCGTTAACACTTATTCCAGGTGGTTTGCCTATAGCTGGGACACTTGCGACTTCTATTGGTCTTTTTGGCGGTGCTTTGATTTTAAGTGGCGTTTCTCAGATGATTTCGCCAACTCCAAAGCTACCGGGTCTTACTGAGCGGAATGAAGCGACTCGTTTGGAGTCAGATTCTTTCAGTGGCATCGTTAATACAACTCGGCAAGGCGTGCCTGTCCCAATAGCTTATGGGCGCGTTTTTGTTGGTGCGGCGGTTATTTCTGCTGGCCTTGATGTTGATCAGGTTTGACGATGACTGAATCAAAGTACATTGCAGGTGCTGGCGGCGGAGGCGGAGGTGGTTGCTTCGTAGGCGAGACGCTTGTCTCCGCTCCAAGTGGAGATTGCAGAATTGATGAAATCAAAGAAGGTCAAATTGTTTTCAGCTTTGATGACAAAGGATGTTTGCATCCAGCGAAAGTCCTTAAAGTTCATAGGCATGAAAACGAAAGTGTTGTCCGATACAGTCTTTGGGGCGACCAGCACGTTGATGCCACTCCCAATCACTGGGTATTAAATCAGTTCAATGCTTTTGTTGGGATTGGGACCTTAGGGCCGGACGATTGTGTCATTGACTTGCTGGGCCATCTGCGTCCAATAGTCAAGACAGAACCGCTGGGTCAGCGAATTGTTTACAACTTGACTGTTGAGGGAAGGCATACTTTTATTGCCAACAATATACGAGTTCACAACGCAGGGCTTGGTCCTCAGATTGCAGGAGCTGGCGGCGGTGGTGGCGGCAAAGGCGGCGGTGGGCGTAGCGGCGGGGGCAGCAGCACTCCTACTGAACAAGATGATTCACTTCAGTCAAAACAGTTTGGCAGCGTACTTGACCTTATAAGTGAAGGTGAAATTGAGGGGTTAGACGACGGCAATAAAAGTGTCTTTCTCGATGGAACGCCCATTGAAGATTCTTCGGGTAAAAACAACTTTTCAGGTTTTAGCGTTGTCACCCGAAACGGAACTCAAACTCAGCCCTATATTCAGGGCTCTTTTGCTAACACAGAGAATGAAATTCCTGTGAACGTAGAAGTAACTAATGCTAGCTCTGTAATTAGGCAAATTACTAACAGTGCAGTTAATCGAGTTCGTGTAACTATTTCGACTCCATCGCTTCAAAAGTTTGAGGACGATGGCGACATTGTGGGCGCTAGCGTTAGTTTGGACATCCAGGTGCAGTACAATGGAGGTGGTTTTAACAGCGTTAAGCCTGACACTATTAGTGGCAAAAGTAGTAGTTTCTACCAACGTGATTATTTAATTCCCTTGTCTGGGGCTTTCCCTGTAGACATAAAGGTTGTTCGCGTTAGCGCAGATACATCTAGCTCAAAACTGGCAGATACAATTAGCTGGGCAAGTTACACTGAAATCATCGACGCAAAGTTGCGCTATCCAAACAGCGCTTTAGTTGGATTGCGGTTTGATTCGCGGCAATTTAACTCTATCCCACAGCGGAAGTATTTAATTCGCGGGATTAAAGTAGGCGTGCCGACTAATGCAAAAATTGATACAAGTGAAACCACAAGGCTTGTCGTAGCAACTGGCTCTGTTGAAACAATCACAGAAGGTTCGCCTGGAAGGATTACATATACAGGCGTTTGGGATGGTCAGTTGAGTTCTGACATAGGAGCGCCTGGAGGACCAGTCTGGACAAACGACCCGGCTTGGTGTTTATGGAACTTGCTCACGAATAGCAGATTTGGGTGCGGTGTTCCCGAGTCATCTCTTGATCGCTACGACTTTTTTGCAATTAGCCAGTATTGCAATGTATTAGTCGATAACGGCAAGAGCGGGGAGCAGGCTGGGCAAGAGCCGCGTTTTAGCTGCAATCTGCTGATCAACCAGCGCAAAGAGGTCTACAGCGTCATCCAGGAGATGACCAGCATATTTAGGGGGATTTCTTATTACGGCGCTGGTTCACTTGTTTTGCTGCAAGATAAGCCTTCTGACGCGCAATATGCGCTAGGGCCATCAAATGTCATTGATGGAGTGTTTTCTTATTCCGGCTCCTCACTCCGCACTAGGCACACTTGTGCAACTGTCGCCTATCAAGATTACGACGACCAAGGTGAGGTTTCTTTTGAATACGTTGAAGATCAAGCAGCGGTTGCTAAGTATGGAGTCAATAACAAGGAAATCAAGGCAGTCGGTTGTTATTCCCAAGGTCAGGCGAACAGGCTTGGCAAGTGGCTGCTGTTGAGCGAGCAAGAACTCTACGAAACTTGCACATTTTCAATTGGCCTTGATTCAGGCATTGTGTTGCGGCCTGGCATGGTCGTAGACATTGCAGATCCCTTGCGTGCCGGAACGCGCAGGAATGGCCGCGTTTCTTCTGCCACAACATCTTCGATAACAATTGATAGTGCAACTGATTTAAATGTGGGCATTGGCAATGGTCCAACTATTTCGGTGGTTCTGCCAACGGGCTTGGTTGAAACGCGGAGCATTAACAATATCAATGGCACCATTGTAGGTGTCAGCACAGCTTTCACCCAAGCGCCTGCTGTTAACGCTCCATGGTTAATCCAAACCACTGATGTTCAATCACAGCAGTTCCGTGTTGTGTCAGTTGCCGAGGGTGAAGGCGGTGCGTTTAGCGTTACCGCGCTTAAATACGACGAAAGTATTTACGATGCTGTTGAACTAGGTTTAGGCCTGGAACCGAGAAGCATTACCAATATTTCGTCAAAACCTGGCTCGGTTAGCAATATTAACGTTGTTGAATTTTTATATGAAGATGGCGGAACGGTTCGCACTGGCGTGGATATTACCTGGAGAAGCCCTGTAAAGAATGTCCAAGGATTCTTCGTTAAATACCGTCTTGATGACAGTAATTTTCAGTAAGAAGCAACGGAAACTCAATCGTTGCAGGTCAAGGGCTTAAAGGCCGGCTTTCTTGAAGTGCAAATTGCTGCTCATAACTTCATCGGGGTGACGGGACCTACCACGTCTCAAACTTTTGAGCTTGTAGGCAAAACTGCTATTCCTGGCAACGTGCTTAATTTGTCGCTAGAGCCTTTGAGCTATAACAGCGCTCGACTGCGCTGGGACCAAACTGTTGATCTTGACGTAAAAGTCAGTGGCAAGGTTCATATTCGTCACAGCAATATTGCTGATGGCAGCGCTGCATGGAGTAACAGCAATGATTTGGTTCAGGCTATTGCAGGCGGTTCGACAGAAAAAACCGTACCGCTGCTTGAGGGCGAGTATCTGGTCAAGTTTGCTGATGACGGCGGCAGGCAGAGCGCCACTGAGGCCACCATCATTGTCGATCAGCCAGTCGCTCAAACTTTTTTTGGAGTGGCAACACAAAGAGAAGATCAGATCTCACCAACACCTTTTACAGGTACAAAAACCAACACGATTTACGACGCTTCATATGATGCCCTGATTTTGACTAGCTCTGGAAGCAATGTTAACTCTTCTGGTGAATATGCCTTTGCAAGCATTTTGGACCTTGAGGCGGTCTACAGCTTGGACTTGGAGCGTCGGATTGTTTCGCGAGGCATATACCCAAGCGACACTTGGGACGACAGAACAGAAAACATCGACACTTGGCCGGATATTGACGGAGTCCTGGTTGACCAAGTGAACGCCGAGCTTTACGTGCGAAAGACTGACGATGATCCGTCTGGAAGTCCGGTCTACGGCGCATGGCAGCCTTTGGCGAATGGTGTTCTTAAGGGTCGCGCTTTTCAGTTCAAAGCAATTTTGGAATCAAGAAACACAGCCCAAAACATCTTGGTGGATGAACTGGGGTATAAGGCGCAGCTGCAGCAACGTATAGAGCAAAGCACATCAACAATTGCTAGTGGCACGTCAGCCAAGGCTGTGACTTTTGCGAATGCCTTTTTTAGCGGCACTAGCACGCTTGGTGGAGCGAATAGTGCCTTGCCAACAATCGGCATCACGCCTCAGAACATGGCTTCAGGCGATTACTTTGAGTTGTCTGGGATTTCGCGCACCGGCTTTACGGTTACATTCAAAAACAGCAGCAACGCAATCATTGACCGTAATTTTGACTTCATGGCTACCGGGTTTGGCAAGGCCGGGTAAACTGTCACAAATACCGCATCAAGGCTCGTGTCAACTCATGACTATGAATTAGCAAACAACGACGGCGCGGGATTTCGCTTAGACCTCAATAATTGCTTGAAGGCTATTCGCTCAAACAACAGCGACTCAAGCGAGCCCTCACCTAATTTCCCCTACCAGTGGTATGTGGATTCAGGGAGCGGAACCTTAAAGATTAGGAATGCTGACGACAACGCCTATATCAACGTCGGTGCAGTTGGTGCGCTGGGTGTAGCTGGTGGTAGTGGTGGAACAGCGAATCTGGGCCTTGCCCTTTCCCAGGGGCCATCGTTTTCCGCCGATCAGCTGGGTTTTGCGGGGACTTTCAATGGCAATGTGAAGTTGACTGGCTCTGGATTTCTTGACATTCCAGCTGGCACAACCCAAGAACGCCCAAGCACCCCGAATAACGGGATGATCCGGTACAACTCAACACTGTCTAGGTATGAGGGATACAGCGGACAAACTTGGGGGACGCTCGGCGGCGGTGCAGTTGGCGGCGGAACGGACAAGGTGTTTTACACTAATGAGAAATCCATTACAAGCAATTTCACTTTGGTCGGGACTCTTAACGCAATGTCAGCGGGGCCAATAAGTATTGCCAGCGGTGTTAGTGTGACTGTAAGTTCTGGAGCCACTTGGACGGTGGTCTGACATGAGTACTATCAAGGCCGCAAGCTTTCAAAACACGGGCAGTGGTGCTCCGGTCATTAGAAATAGCTCAGGCACAGAAGTTGGGCAGCTTTGCAAGGCGTGGGTAAATTTCAACGGGAACAGCTCTGCTGACATCAGAAGTGATTTTAATGTGACCTCAGTCGAAGATGTCGGCACTGGGTACTATCAAGTCAATTTTACAAATAGCATGAACGATGATAAATACTGCTTGAATTTGTCTGCCAGCGACGACACCAGCTCGACCAACGTCACAAATGGCTACGCCTACGGAACTTGGAAGGCAAGCGCGTTAAATATTTATGCCGCAGGATTTTGTAGGTTTGTTATTGGCTATCCCGACAATCAAACTTATTACGATCAGACGTTCATCAATGTTTCAATTTTTGCGTCTTGAATCATGAGTACTTTAAACGTCAACGGCATCAAGGTTTCACAGATTGAGGACTCGCTTGGCAACAATGGCTCGTCGCCGTCGCAGATTGCCATAGGCAGAGCAAAGGCGTGGGTCAGCTTCGACGGCACTGGTTCTATAACAAAAAAATCTAGTCACAATGTCACCTCAGTCTCGGACGAGGGTACAGGCATATACAAGTGTTCTTTTGCCACTAATTTCTCTGACAACAACTACTGCCCGGTCATCTACAACAATGCCACTACTGGCGCTGTAGGAGTTACTAGTTTTGGAAATAACTTCGGAGGCGGCATAGAATTGGCTGTCGACAACATAAAAGTAAGCTCTTATGGCTCTTCATTTACCGACTCATCCTTTTTCTCTGTTGTTATTTTCGCGAGCTAATCATGAGCACTCTTAAGGTAAACATTCTTGAGGATGTCAGCGGCAGTAGGCTGACTTTCATAAAGCAAGTTATTCAAGTCACCAAAACTGACACCGCAAGCGTGACCGGGGCGACATTCGCAGATGTGGGGCTATCGGCAACGATACAGCCATCATCTACGTCAAGCAAAGTCTTGATCTTGGTGCAAGCAAACATAAGCAGCAGTGATGGATACAGCGCAAAAGCTAGGCTAATGAAAGGCAACGGCGAAATTTACGTTGGAGACGCTGCTGGCAATCGTCCACGAGCAACTGCAGAAGCCACTGGAACCTACAGTACAACTGTCGCAGCAAATGCTTCTCAAGTTAATATGATTTTCCTGGATTCTCCAGGCACAAATCAAACCCTTCAGTACAAAATTCAATATGCAGCCTATGGCACCCAGGTTGCTTATATAAACCGAAGCGGTAACGATTCAAATAACTCGGGATATGATGCCAGGACAGCTTCTTCAATAACGCTAATCGAGGTGGCAGCATGAATCATTCAGCTATCTATCGCGCCTACCCAAGTGTTGTCAGGATTGATGACAGCGCAGGGGCTTTTGACGCTGAGGGTAATCAGGTGACTCTTGATCAATCAGTTGTCGATGCTGCGGCTGTTGAGGTTTCAAACGAGCAGGCGCTTGCAAGCTTGCGAGCCAAAAGGAATGAATTGATTGCTGAAACTGATTACTTTGCGCTCTCTGACGCTACCCTTACGTCAGAAATGCGGGCTTACCGTCAAGACTTGCGGGATTTGCCCGCAAACACTAGCGACCCTGCAAACCCTACCTGGCCCGTTAAGCCATGAGCAACAAACGCATCATCTACCCCAATGATCAGGGCGGCGTAACTGTCGTTGTCCCATCTGACAATTGCGGTCTCACTGTTGAGGAGATTGCTCTGAAGGATGTACCCGATGGGAAGGCTTATCAAATTGTGGATGTAGCGGACGTGCCAAGCGACCGTTCATTTCGCAACGCTTGGACTTATACGGAGAGCTGAAATGCCTATTGGACTTGATTTGTCGAAAGCAAAGGACATCCACCGCAACAACATCCGTGCAGCACGCTTGCCTCTGTTGCAAGCGAAAGATCTTGAGTTTCAACGCGCTCAAGAGACAAGTGCCGACACCACTGCGATCGTCACAGCCAAGCAAGCCTTGCGCGATGCACCTGCAGCAGCAGCTATTGACGCAGCAACTACTGCTGATGAACTCAAGGCAGCTTGGGACACTAGCCTTTTAGGCGATAGCCCCTACCGTTAAGGTATTGGGCACTGCCTAGGGCTAACGCCAGTGCTAGGTAGAATAAAATGACAGGGAAATGCCATGTCAGTTCAACCTGGAACATACAATTTCACCTTGCAGCGTCGAGCTGATTTCTCGCTTGACTTGGAGTTTAAGGAGGGCGATCCGGCTTCAGTCATTGACTTGACAGGCGCCACTGTCTTGTCTCAAGCCTGGAATGCGGCACGCACTCAGAAATACGCTGATTTTGCTGTCACTTACACGCAAAGAACTCACGGGAAAGTGGTGTTGTCCTTGACGGACGATCAAACTACGACTTTCCCTGGGACTTTGCACTATGACGTGATGATTCAAGACTCTTCTGGCATTCGTCAGTATTATCTTGAGGGTGTTATTACTGTCTCAGAGGGGTATACAGCATGACAACAACTGTCGTAAGAGATACAAGCACTAACGTAGTCACAGTTGCGACCGGCCCTCAAGGGCCTCAGGGCGTGGCGGGATCAGCAGGAACAGTTGCTGTTGGCACTGTGACTACTGGTTCGCCTGGATCAGCTGCAACAGTCACAAACTCCGGCTCCAGCACAGCGGCTGTTCTTAATTTTTCTATTCCAACAGGACCCACAGGCCCTTTTGGCGGAGCATCTTTTCAGTACCTATACAGCACCTCTACCAGCGATGCCGATCCTGGTGATGGCAAGATTGCTCTCAATAACATCGCTCTCGCGAGTGCAACTGCTTTATACATTGATGATGTTGACAAAAACGATGTAGATATTCAAGCATTTTTAAGGACGATTGATGACCCCACCTCGACAGTCAAGGGTCACGTTAAGATCATCAAAGAAGCTAACGCTGGCGACTTTAGGCTTTACACAATATCTAACGCGACGGAAGAAAACGGTTATCACAAGGTAACCTGCGCTTATGTCTCTGGTACTGGAAGTTTTAGCGCAAATGAAGCGTTAATTGTTACTTTTGCTAGGACCGGAGACAAAGGAGATGCCGGAGTAGACGGCGGCACAAATATTCTTTTAGACACCTCGCCGCAACTTGGCGGCAATCTGGATGTCCATGGCAAAGATATTACTAGCACAAACAATGGTGACGTAAACCTAGACCCTCATGGGACTGGATCAGTTGTATTTAAAGGCAATACAGGAAGCGGTGGTAATGGTGCTGGCAGATTTAAACTTAACTGTGAAAACAACAGTCACGGAATTACTGTTCAAGGCCCGCCACATTCTGCAAGTGCTAGCTACACGTTAACTCTGCCCAATGATGCCGGCAGTGGCGGCGAAGTTTTAAAGACTGATGGATCTGGCAATCTTGACTGGGTCGCTCAGACCGCTGCTTATACAAACGATAGTGTTAAGGCGCTTTTAGGCACCACCGGCGCACAAAATGGGCAGGTGTTGGGCTGGACTGGCTCAGCTTTCAACTGGGTTGCACAATCTACTGGCGGTGGCAGTACGTCACCAGGCGGTTCAAATACTCAGATTCAGTTCAACAACCAAAGCAGCTTTGGAGGGTCTTCAAACCTAACATTTGACGGAACGAACTTAGCTTGCGGAGGCAAAGTCAGTGCAACTACATCGGCTGCATCTAACGCTAATAATTTGAGAAAAATTACCACTTCAACTGCTAGTCCTTCTGGCGGTTCAGATGGCGACATCTGGATCAAGTACACTGCTTAAGCAAAATGGCTGTCTATTACGTCGATTTCTCTGGATCTGCTGGCAGTGGCAATGGAACGTCATTTGCCAATAGAGCCAGTCTGATCAAAAACATATCGAACACCACTCTGACCGCTGGAACGGACGAAATAAGGTGCAAGGGCAACCCAATTACTTCACTTGGGACTGCAAAAATAGTTGATCGACAATATCCAACTTACGGCAATGTTTACAATACTGGCGACAAAATTGTTTACTCGACATCTGCCGGTCAGACTTACATAAAAGATAAGCTAGGGTTTCAAACAGGCGACCGCATTCTCATCAGCGAAGACAATAATGCTGCGTCTCTTAGTCAACCATCTCTTTTAGGATTGCACTCTGTAACTGTAAACAGCAATTACCCAGACAGAATTTACATTGATGGTTACACGGCCTCCTCAAACCTGAACGGCAGTGGCTATAGCAGCACTCGTTTTTCGCCATTGGTTTCAGATATAATTGAAATGAATACAGCCAATTTGACGCGAGAAATTGCGTCAATGGAATTTGACAGAGCTGCTTGGACTGGTGTTAGCGGTGTCACGACTTCTCTTGACAGCTGGTACTCGCAAAGTGATTTTGGTTCATCAGTCAATGCACTGTTTAGCCCATCCGATAAGATTTCAGTCCCTAGCAGTCAATCTGTAGGGAAAATTGCCCATTATCAATTGCCTAGCACGCTTGATTTGTCGGGTTACCAGCAGATTTCATTTATGGTGAAATCTAGCGCAGGTGGATTTAGCACAGCTGACTCAATAAGACTTTGCACTGATACCGGCGGCAACACTTCAGTGCATACTGCAACTATACAGTTGCGAGATGCCGGCAGCGACGACTGGATTGCCTCGGTAACAGATCTTGGGGCGAACATGAACAGCTCTATTAAATCAATCGCCTTATATAGAGAAGCGACTCAATCAAGCGCCTGTGATTATAGATTTCAAAATATTATTGCTTGCAAGGATTCCTCAGACGCTGATGCAATCACTCACCAAAGCCTGATTGGCTTAAATGCTTCAATTCCTATTTGGTATAACATAGCATTTATAAAGGGTGATTTAGTTTGCGTGAAGGCCCTAGACAATCACCGGGGCAATAAATCCAATTACTACAATGGAGGTTATGGCGCAAAATGGACGACCACAGGCAATGCTGTTGCTGTTTACAAGGTAGAGCCGTTCCTTCTATCTGGCATAACAAGTAACACATACGAAGTAGATAAGCTAAATAACAGCACAAGTGGCGTCATGACAGATAATAATTTCGTCACGATATCAGGGGGCTGGAATGCTACCGACATGTCGTCAAAATCGGGAGCAACTATTATTCAAGGCAATGGACGTGGCCGAGTGATGTTTGAATATAAATATAAGCTTGAGCTAAAAGATTTGTCTTGGCATAGTTTTTACAGCTTTAGGTTCTACGGTAACTATCAGCCAAAATTTACTGGAATCGGTTTATCGTCTTTGCATGACACAAGTTATCAAGACTGGGGCTATAACAAGTCCTGGAAAGGCTTAACTATGAATTATTTAACAGGCTTTAGGAGCTATCTGCGTATATACGACACCTCACAAGCCGCTTCCGCCTCTGCTTCCGATTTTAATTTTAATTACATAGGAAACTCTAATGATGGGTATTTCCAAATCACGCGCACTGACCCTGGTAGCAGTTATTACCCCTCTAAAAACTGGATCATGAATGATATCGACAAAGTTCCAGATAGAGGGTATAGCATGCAAATATACGATTTTGACAATGTCGAAATTAATAGTATAAAGTTGCCGGCTGGTAACACAGTTTATTTTAATTTTTATAGAGTAAAAGAGGCGATTATCCAAAGCATTGAGAGCAGCTGCCAACTGCAGCTGTCCAATCAAAACACCAAAGTAACAATTAATTCACTCACGCACACTCTCCCGCTGCACCCCACTAGCCCAACCACCGTTTTTGGAAAGCTTCTTGGGTTTCAAGTGTTCTCAGTGGCGATTGAGGGTACTGGCTATACCCCAGAAGTATTAATTGCGTCTGGCTCTTTGATGGCTGAGGCTCAAGCAAATACTCAAGGCTTGAAATTAAATGGTTTAACGAGATCTGGAGCAGGCGCAGTGCGTAGCTCTAACAGCACTGGGCCAGTGTTTTGGCGTAATTACAATAATACCTCAGGAGACCACCGCAGCTATTACGGCGCTCACTTAATCACACAGGAAAGCAGCACTGTTCACACATCTGGGGGCAAGTGTTTAAAAGCGCAAGTGCTCAGCACTACGGAAACGGCTCAACAAGTACCTCTTGGCTCAATCATGGTAAATGCAAATTCTGCAGTTACTATTTCGATCTATGTTTACATCACAGGATCAAACGAGCAGGTGACACTTTTGACTAGCGCTGCTCCTTGGTTGGGACTAAGCGCAAGCCAAGCAGTCACTGCCGATACGTCAAGTGGTACAAGCCAGAACACATGGACTCAAATAACTAAAACTTTTACGCCAACAGCCACAGGCAAGCTAAATATAAGTCTTGATTTGTCTAACAACAGCACTTCTAGCGTTATGTTTGTTGATGACTTTGGGGTAAGCCAAGCATGAGTTATTCTCTTTTGAGTGTTTCTGAGCATGAAACATCCAAGCTTTGTTTAATCGATTGCGGCGATGGCAGCACGGTTGAGCTTACTTTTCCTATCGAGCAAACCGAGGAAGAAGTTTTAGCTGGAGCTGTTATTTACAGAGAAGGCTTAGTTGCTTTAAAAGAGCAGCAAGAGGCCGAGGCTGCTTTTATCAAGGAGAATACCGATGAGCAATGAGGTCTGGGTTAAAGTCAACAATACGTGGAAGCAAGCCTCTGCGTATTACGTCAATGTCAATGGCACTTGGAAGACAGGCAGTGAGTTTCAAGTTAATGTCTCAAGCACTTGGAAGGGTGGCGCTGCTCCTGGCGGTGGCCTGCCTTCTGCTGCCTTGATCAAATCGCTTGATCTTGTCGATTTTTCATTGCCTACATTTGGTGTTATTGACGCCAAAGCTGCTGTCAATTCGCAAACTTTAGATATTGTTGATTTCACACTGCCAACCTTTGGCATGGAGGTTAGTTAATGGAACGCCCAGACCCGATGATTCCCTGCAAGCCTGGGGCGGAAGATATTCAGGCCCAAGCAAACAGACAGGCGTGGATAGAAGCTCTCTATGCACACGATGGTCGGGACAACCCAGGGCATGCAATGCACGGCCTATACACCGGCCTGAACATCAAGTATGCGAATTGGGTCGGGAACCACTAACCAAAATGGCTGACGCGCCATCGGCACTTTTGCCTAAAGCCTGTAAGGTGGGCTCGAAAAACGCTAATCAACAATCAAATGATCA
>MDTG01142704.1_pt1 | contig 12748 bp, 13 predicted proteins | sample 811421 | NCBI WGS metagenome assembly MDTG01 (sample SAMN05326645, study PRJNA326480) | marine metagenome | isolation source: seawater | place: Pacific Ocean: South East | collected 2011 | reverse complement strand
GATTGGTTTTAATTTCAAAGGATCTAGAAAAAAACTAATATTGCAGAACAATGATGATAAAAATTTTATTTTAGGATTAAATATTATAAATAAAAAAGATGTAAAGATTGTCAGAGGTTCAGGCGTTAATATAGAAAAATTTAATTTTTCTAAACTTAAAAAGTCAAGTAATCCTATTGTTCTTTTACCTGCAAGAATGCTTTGGGATAAAGGAGTGCAAGATTTTGTTGATTGTGCAAAAAAAATTAAAGAAATAATACCCGCCAGGTTTGTTCTCGTTGGAGACCCTGATCCTTATAATCCACAAAGTATTCCTTTGAATAATCTTAATAAATGGAATGATGAAGAAGTAGTTGAATGGTGGGGGCATAGAAATGATATGAACGCAATTTTAGAACAAAGTCACATTATATGTTTTCCTTCTTATATTGAAGGTTTACCTAAGGCACTTTTAGAAGCGGCCAGTAAAGGCAGACCTATAATTGCATATGATGTTCCAGGCTGCAGAGAAGTAGTTGAGAATGATAAAAATGGTATTTTGGTGCCATTTCAAAGAAAAGATCTTCTGATTGAGTCATTGGAAAAACTACTTTTAGATGATGATTTATGTGAAAAATATGGATTACATGGTAGAAAAATTGTTGAGAGAAATTTCGCTGAAGAAATAATATCCAAGCAAATATTACAAATATTTAATGAAGAACTAACTGTATAATAGTAAAATACTTTTATATCATTTATTCTAGAATTATGAACCAATCAAAGATTAATATATGTGTTTTAGGAATGGGATATGTTGGACTTCCTTTGGCTGTAGAGTTTGGAAAAATATTAAGTACTACTGGGTTTGATATTAACAAAAAAAGAATTGAAAACTTAAAAAAGAATATTGATGTAAATAGTGAAGTTAGCGCTAAGGAGATTAAGAAAGCAAGAAATCTAAAGTTTTCGTCTAAAAAGAATGATTTACACAATTCAAACGTTTTCATTATAACCGTACCGACACCTATAAATAAAAATAACAAGCCAGATCTATCTTTATTAAAATCGGCAACACGTCTAGTCGGTGATCATCTCAAAAAAGGCGATATAGTAATTTATGAGTCTACTGTTTATCCAGGAACAACTGAAGAAGTTTGTGTTCCAATATTAGAAAATGTTTCTAATCTATTTTTTAAAGAAGACTTTCATTGTGGCTATTCACCTGAGAGAATAAATCCAGGAGATAAAAAAAGAGGCTTAACAAATATTGATAAAATTGTTTCAGGATCAAGTAAGAAAATATTACATAAAATTTATCAGCTGTATAAATTAATAATTAAAGCTAATGTTCACAAAACATCATCAATAAGAGTTGCTGAAGCAGCTAAAGTAATTGAAAATACGCAAAGGGATTTAAATATTGCATTAATCAATGAGCTCTCAATTATTTTTAATAAACTAGAAATTGACTCTAGAGAAGTATTAAATGCAGCTAAAACAAAATGGAACTTTATACCATTTACACCTGGCCTCGTTGGAGGACATTGTATTGGAGTTGATCCCTATTACCTTACATTTAAAGCCAAAAGTGTCGGATATTCTCCAAAAGTGATTCTTGCAGGAAGAAATATTAATAATAAAATGGGCTCTTATATTGTAACAAGGCTGATTGATAAATTTAAAGAAAAAAATATGATAAAAAGAAGAATTAAAGTTTTGATTATGGGTCTTACATTTAAAGAAGACTGTCATGATATTAGAAATAGTGGTTCAATAAACATACTGAAAAATTTAAAAAAAAATCTATTTTACGCTGATATTTATGACCCTTGGGCTGATAAAAAGGATGCATATAAATATTATAATATTAGATTGAAAGAAAAAATTGAAGCAAGAACTTATGATGCAGTAATCGTATCTGTTGGACACAAAATATTTCAAAAAATGGGAATTAAAAAAATAAAGTCCTTTTGCAAAAAGAAAAATATCATTTTTGATGTGAAAAGAATATTTAAGAATGAAGATGTCGACCTGTTTCTATAACAAATTAAATGACTATTAACTTCAATAAATTAATTACAGGATTATTTATTCTTTTGCCTCCAGCAATAATATCTGGTCCATTTTTAGCTGATTTATTTTTAAGTCTTATAGCTATTTACTTTATCATAGTTTCATTAAAAAAAAAATTGTGGGATTATTATAAAAATTATTTTTTTATTATTTTCATTTCTTTTTATCTTTATATAGTTTGTAATTCTATCTTTTCAATTGATCCAATTTTATCGTTAAGTGGAACACTATTCTATTTTAGATTTATTTTTTTTTCATTGGCAATTGCTTTTTTAATTAATAAAAATAAAAATGTATTAAAATTCTTTTTTATTTCTTTAATTTTATCTATTTTAGTTCTTTCAATAGACGGACATTTACAATTTTTTTTAGGAGAAAATATTTTTGGATGGGTATCAGATGATAATAGAATTGCAGGTTTATTTAAGGACGAATATATACTTGGAAATTTTATCTCAAGAATGTTGCCAATAATTGTAGCCTTACTATTTTTAAATAATACTTTGTCAAAAAAAAATAGAATATTAATTTTTTTAATACTCGTTATTGCCTCATCAACAGTAATTTTGTCTGGAGATAGAATTGGAATATTCAATCTTATTCTATCATCTATAATTATTCTCTTTTGTACTAAAAAATATTTTGTTTATAAAGTTGTGTCATTAATTTGCCTAGTAAGTCTCATTATTTCATTTTTGGCATTTTCTCCAAGTGTTAAAACAAGAATTATAGATACATCACTTGAAGGAATCGAGCTATCTGAACAAAAATTTATTATTGGGAACTATACTCATTACAGTTTCTATACTAAGGCTTATATGATGTTTGCAGAAAAACCTATATTTGGCCATGGTCCTAAAATCTATAGAAAATTATGTAATGAAGAGAGATTTAAACATGATGGTTGGAATTATTGTAGCACTCACCCACATAATACTTTAATGCAGCTTCTTGCTGAAACAGGGGTAATTGGAACAATTCCATACTTAATAATTTTAGTATTTTTTTTGTATAAATTTTTTAGAAAATTTGTATCCAATTTAAGTAGTAAATATAATTATCATATTAGTGATTATGAAATATGTTTAATGACAGCAATAATTTTAAGTATTTTACCTATTGCTCCATCAATGAACTTATTTGGTAATACGATTTCAGTGATCTACTATTTACCTGTTGGCATTTATCTAAGCTTAAAAACGTTTAAATAAGACTAATATTTTTTTTAATATAGTTATTAATAGTTTAAAAATTAAAAGTATCTTCCATGGATTTAAAAAAGATATTTTATTTTCATAAAGTTTATCTATATACCTATTTGAAGGAGTATGAGATTCTATTTTATATTCTTGCGATCCATTAATTTTTTTTAAATTATCCATATTCATTAATCTTTTAAGTTCAGGTCCTAGTTTAATAAGCATCTTTTGATCTATCTTAAAAGGTATGAATGAATAACCTGACGCGACTGGAGCTAATATTATAGAAAAACTTTTATTACCAATTCTATTTGGCATCCTTCCATGGTACGTTTTTTTAAAAAAAATAAATACATCACCCTTTTTTCCTTTCGCAGAACTAGTAATAGGTCTTAGTAGGGATAGAGGTATCGAGTCTATGCCACTTTCTTGGCTTGATAAAGGCCATTTATGAGACTTGGGAATAAACGAAGTAGTGCCACTTTCATCTGGTGCATCATTTAATAATATACTGATACCCATTTCTCCAGCCCCATCGGTATGAAATCCTAAACCTTTGTCACTACTTTTTGAAAGCCTTATATTGCCTACCCATAATTTGTAGTCATCCCCGATGCAACTTTGCATAACAGTTTTTAGCTTTTTACTAGATAGTATTTTTTCTATTAAATTATCAACTCTGATTGAAATACCAATAAAATTTGACAGCACTGCCCAGTTATCATCTTCAACAATGGGCATTCTATATTCATAGTTAAGGCTTTCATAGTTTATCCCCTGAACTCTATTTTGATTTTTAAAAAGTTTCAAACATTCATTAGATAAATCATCATTCTCTTTTTGATTTAAAATAGTACCAATTTTTACAAAGCCATCTCTTTGTAAAGTTTCAACAAACTCTTTATAATTAGATTTTTGATTATTATGCATATTTTACAAACTATTAATAATTTACTTATTAACTGATATAAATAACTTTCTTATAAAAAAATACATTACTAAATATAGAAATATTAGTAAAATAAATACTAAACTAAAATTAATACTCTCTCTAAAAATCAGCATAAATAAATTTATAATTGTAAATATAAATAAAATTATAAAAGATGACGCAGAATTTTTAAATGTATTTGATTTTTCATTTATTATATTGAAATTTTTTATTAATGTGAAAAACATTAAATGTAGGTGCTTTTCATCAGGTAAAAATGGCGATGATTTATCTATGGTAATTCTTCTTAAGAAAGTAAAAAATATTTCAAAAGCAGGATAAAATACAATACAGGCAATATGCAATGAATGAATGATATTATATTGACTAGAAACAATACATAAAGTTGAAATTAAAAAACCAAGAAAATATGATCCACCGTCTCCAAGAAGTATTTCACCAAAGCAAAAATTTATTGCAAATAGCAATAATGAAGGAATCAGTAGCGAAGTACTTAATAAAAAAATAAAATCATTTGAGTTAAATGATAAATAGGAAATATTTAATAAAATGATTATAGAAATTCCAATTGCAAGACCATTTAGCCCATCAATTATATTAAATCCATTGACTAATAAAAAAATACTAAGTATCGAAAAAAATAAAGTTAGATACATGGAGGAATTAATAAATAAATCAATTATTTTATGATCAAAGTCGTAGACATGAAAATTGTTTGAAACTACAAAGATAAAAATAGTTATTATTAATAAAAAAACCCTAATCTTGTAACTTAGAGAGTTTGTTATATCCTCATAAAATCCAATCGAAAAAATAATAAATGAATAAATTATAATAGTATTTATGTCTAATTCAGGAAAATTAAATTTTTCGAATGAATTAATTAATAAATAGTAAAGTAGTGAAGTAAATATAAACCCTCCAATTCTTGTTACTTCTTTATCATGAATTTTTCTTGGATCGTTTTGAGTATGCTCAATAATAAGACCAGATTTTTTTACATATAAGATTACTAAAAGTATGGAAATAGATATTAAAAATATACTTATAAAATTAATCATACACTTACACTAAGATTATGAAAACTTTGTTTTTAAGAAGTCATAAAATAATGTATATATATTAATATTTAATATAAAGACACTATATATTATTATTAAATTTTAATTACATTAAATATTATAATTTTAAGATTATGTGGAAAGTTAAGAAATCAAAAATTCATGGTAGTGGGATATTTGCTACAGCAGATATAAAAATAAATACTAAAATAATTGAGTACGTAGGCGAAAAATTTCTTAAATCATAAGGTGATAAAAGATCAGCATTAAGAATAAAAAAGAATTTAAACGCAAAAGAAAAAGGTATTACTGAATTTGTCGAAGCTTCAAAAAAATTAAAAAAATTATATCCAGATTGGCGATTTATCCTTGTTGGAGCATCTGATTATGATAATCCTGCAGCTATCAGTAAAGACCAAATCTACAGATGGACTTTAGATGGGTCTATCGAATAGTTACGGTTTCAATACGAAATGTATGAAATATATAAATAAGCTTCAATTATATGTTTACCATCTTATAGAGAAGATATGCCAAAGTATATTCTAGAAGCAGCTTCTTCTTCATGTGCTTTAGTTACTACTGATGTGGTTGGATGTAGAGAGTCGATTATACATGAGGAAACAGGAGATTTAGTAAGAGTGAAGAATTTCAATGATATATTTGCTAAACTAGAAAATCTAATTAATAATCCAATAAAGATTAAAAGATATGGTAGGAATGGTCTGCGATTAGCAAATAAAGAATATAGTATTGAAAATTTTTTTGAAAAAACAAAATCAATTTATGATAAAATAATCTAAAATGAATAAAAAATTAATATTGCTACAATTAAATGAATTAAATTTTGATTTAGTAAAAAACTATGCAAAAAAACAAAATCTAGAAAATTTTAACAGAATTTTTAATTACGGAATCAAATTAACTCAATCAGAAGAGGAGTATTCATTGCTGGAACCTTGGATACAATGGGTTTCAGTCAATACTGGTAAATCTGCTAATGAACATAAAATATTTAGATTAGGAGATATACATTCATCAAATCATAGGCAAATCTATGAAATAATTGAGGAAAAAGGCTATAAAGTGGGAGCAATAATACCAATGAATACAAAAAACAGTTTATTGAACCCTGCATACTTTATTTCTGATCCATGGACAAAAACAGATGACTCAAACAATTTTTTAATAAAAAAAATATCTAAAACAGTCTCTCAAATTGTAAATAATAATTCCAGTAGAAAGATAAGTATTAGTAATTTATTTTTTTTACTAATTTCTTTTATTATATTTTTAAGACCAAAGAATTACTTTAAATCTCTTTTTCTAATAATAACTGGACTAAAGCATAAATGGAGATGGGCAATTTTACTTGATATATTTCTAGCTGATTTACATATTTCATTGATAAAAAAACATCAGCCAAATTTTTCATCAATATTTTTAAATTGCTCTGCTCACATACAACATCATTACTTATTTAATTCATATTCTAGCAAAAACAAAAATCCTTCATGGTATTTGCCTAATAAAATGGATCCTTTTAACGAAATAATAAAAGTTTATAATCAAATAATTGGTGATCATTTTAAATTAGATGAATATCAAATGATTATTGCAACAGGACTTTCACAAGAAATAGCGCCAAATATAGATTTTTTTTATAGATTAACAGATCACAATCGTTTTCTTAAAAACCTTAAAATTGATTATGACTCCATATATCCAAGAATGACGAGAGATTTTCTAATTGAATTTAAATCTAATAAGAAAGCATTGGAAGCAGAGCACATTCTATCTTCAATTGAAACATTAGACGGATTTAAAATATTTGGAATTATTGATAATAGAGGTGATAGTTTATTTGTTTCTTTGACTTACAACAGAGAAATCAAAGATAAATTAATTATTAAATCTAACTCAATTGATAAAAAAATTAATTTAAAAGAATATACATCATTTGTTGCTATTAAAAATGGTAATCATAATTCTAAAGGATATGTATTTTTTTCAGAAGGAATTAAGTCAGAAAAAAACAAATTATTGAATGTAAAAGATCTTTTTCATATTATCTTAAATTACTTTAATATAAATTACTAGTTATTGAAATTAAAACTTCAGAAATGCATTTAGTATTTCAAGATACTATGTTAAGTAAAAAGAAATTTATTCTTCTCACTCACATAAAATATGGACTCAAATATTAGCTAAGGCTGATATTATTGATTTTTTATTTTTTTAATTGCATTTATTTTTTTGTAAATATGTTTTGAAGTATTTAATACTTTAATTTTTATGGGAAGTATTATTTTAATGATTTTGAGATTTGTATTTTGTCTGGAATAGCCATATATTTATAACCTGTTGTTCTAACACTCAATGTATTTAATAATTGGATGAATATTGAAATAATTATAGATTCACCATTTCTAATATAGAGTTGAGACTTAATTTAGTCTCAATTTAGTCTCAAAAAATCATGATAAGATAAGTTAGTATTTTTTTAGATAAACAATTGCTATTTTAATAATTATTAAATATAAATAATTCCGAAAACATAAAAGTAAGACACATTTTAAATATGGATGAAATTTCGTTAACAGATATAATTCTTTTAATTAGAAAACATTTTTATAATTTTTTTAAAATGTTTTTGCCTTTATCAATTATATTTATTTGCTTAATTTATTTTCAACACCAAACTAAAAGTAGTAGTTCTTATTATACTTTTAGTGTTTCTCTTTCAGATGAAAATGAATTATTTTTAAATGATCAAATATTACATTTATTACCAGATTCATTTTGGTTTGATAAAAATTTTATGGATGAGGCTTTACGTGAAAGTAACATCGAAATATATGAAAAAAATATTGATGAAAAATTTTTATCTAAGTTTACTATTGTATCAGGTCTTACAACTATTGATGATATGATTACATCTGTAACTGATGAAAAAAAATATGATCAATTTTATAAAAATGTAGCAATTAATTCTGATAAGTTAAATGAAATTTTAAGTAATCTGTCATCAGTTAATCAAACTTACAAAACTGTATATATAGATGCTAATAATTTACCTCTTACTCAGGATGAAGTCTCTATTCTTGTTCAAAGCTGGGTTAAAGTTGTTAATAAGAGACTTGCAAGAAATATGAATTATTCGAACGATATTAATTTAATACAGTTACCAGATATTTCTCTAGAAATGAATATGAGAGAATTAATCATGATTAACCAATTATTTGAAATTGTATCTGATAATCTTATTAACTTGAAGTCTAAATATTCTCAATTTACAACTGAGAATATTGACTTAATATCAATTAGATTTTCAGCCCTCAAGCAAACAGTGCATGCTCTGATTTCTGAAAATAGTGAAGCGAAGCAATATTTTAGTGAAGAACTTGAACTAAAAATTCAACACATCAATAAAAAGATGGATCAACTTAATGGCTTTATAGATGGCAGAGAGCAAAATATAAAAAAAGAGAGTAATGCTGAAAATATTGAGCAACTCAATTTATCAGGAAGCGCAATAGAATCTCTTATAGATCTTGGAAATTTAATTGCTTCAAGTTCTAATAATAGTGAATATCAGCGAATGCTCATTAATCTTGATGACAAAAAGTTTTATTACCAAAATGAACTAAGAAAACTTACTCACGCCTCTCTTTTTCTTTCTGATTATAATATAGCTCAAGTATTAGATGAGCTTCACTTAGTTATTGATGATACTAATGACATTATTAGTAGTTTGAAACCCTTAGTAATGAAGCAAAAACCTCTTATGCTATTATCTTCACCGAAACTGTCTGATTTAAACACTAAAAATCAAATTGCAAAAAATATATTAATTTCCATTTTAATTGCATTTTTAATATCATTGAGTTTGCTGGTCTTATTGAATATTAGAAGAAATAACAATTAGGAGATTTATCTCAAGAACTATAGGTTATAGAGTATAAATTTTTTTAAAAGAATGGTTTTTTCTTTTTTTCTCAGCAATATCAATTTGTTTTTGCCTCGTAATTGATGCACGAATTTTGTTGGTAGTTCTACTTCTTATACAATATTTACAATGAACTCCTTTTTTAAATGATTTTAGTTTTTTATCTTCATTAGTTATTGGGTGTCTACAGCCATAACATTGATCGTATTTACCTTTATCTAGCTTTTTATTTATTGAAACTCTATTATCAAAGACAAAACATTCACCGGTCCATAAAGAATTTTTTTTATTTTTTTTATATTCTAAGTAATTTAAGATCCCCCCATCCAATTGACTAACATTCATATATCCATTTTTTAATAAATAAGATGAAGCTTTCTCGCATCTAATTCCTCCTGTACAGTACATTGCAATTGGTTGATCTTTTTTTATTTTTTGTCGATTTATATAATTTGGAAAATCTTTAAATGATTTTGTATTTGGATTTAATACATTTTTAAATTTACCGATATTTATTTCATACTCATTCCTTGTGTCAATTATCATGTATTTTTTATTATTTATAACTTTATCCCAATCTTTTGGAAAAATTTTTTTCCCTGATAATTTCTCAGGTTTTATTGATCTATCGCCAATAGTTACAATCTCTTTTTTTAACCTAATCTTAAGTCGGTAAAAGGGTACAAATGGGCTTTCTGAGGACTTAATTAATAACTTTTTTATTTTTAATAATTTTTTTGTAAAAGATATAAATTCATTTAAATTATTTTTACTGCCAGATATTGTCCCATTTATTCCTTCTCTGGCGATTAATAAAGAGCCATAAATATTTTTATTATTTGAGTATTCATCTAATTTTTTTTTTAAGGACTTTATTCTCCTTAAGTGAATAAATCTATAAAAAGTATAGACATGTATCTTCCTACTCATTACTAGTACTCAACCGGAATCGGATCAAGTGATCGCCATAAATACCATGTAGCTACAGATCTGTATGGTTTCCATCTTTCGCCTATTTTAATCAATGTCTCTCTTTCGATTGGATAATTATGATTATAGATTTTGCAAATACTTTTTATAATACCGATATCATCTAATGGAAAAATATCTGCCCTACATAAATTAAAGATTAAAAACATTTCGGCTGTCCATCTCCCTATTCCTTTGATTTGAGTCAGATCCTCAATAATTTCGTCATCACTCATATTATTCCATAATTTAATTTTTATATTTTTATTAATAAATGCATTAGCTAGATTCTTAAGATACATAACTTTTTGACGTGAAAGACCAGTTGACTTAAGAGTATTAGTATGAGATTTATAGATAACATCCGGGTGTATTTTTCCAATTTTTAATATTAATTTATCCCATACAGATTGAGCTGCTTTTACTGATATTTGTTGCCCTACTATTGATCTTGCCAAAGTTAAAAAAGGATCAGATTTTGTAAAAAGAAAGTCTTTTGGATAGCTATCAATTATTTTTCCCAATTTTTTGTCTTTTTTTTTGAGTTCTCTTTTGGCTTTTGTCCAAAAAATAGGTTTTTTCTTAATCATAATGCATAATTTATATATAAAAAAAACCCATTGTCATAGTCTGTATAAAATGTTTTATTTGCAGACTTAATTAATTATGGAGTAATAAATATGGCTGATGTAGCAAGTATACTAGCTGAATTCCAAGCTGGAATTGAAGGAAAAGATACCGGTCTTGGAGCAACTGTTAAATTTGATTTTGAAGGGGCAGGATGTATTTTTTTAGATGGTAAATCAAATCCAAATACAGTCTCAGATGAAGATAAAGAAGCTGACTGCACGATGACTGTTTCACTTGAAACTTTTGAAGCAATGAGAAATGGTGAAATTGATGGAACCAGTGCTTTTATGCAAGGTAAGTTAAAAGTTGCAGGCGATATGTCTATAGCAATGAAATTACAATCTGTTATGGATGCACTTAAATAATATTTTATTATTTAAAGTAATTTATTAAAACCCAACTTATTTTAAGTTGGGTTTTTTATTAAACTAATTATAAGAATATAAATATGTGGAGAGTTAAAAAATCAAAAGTTCATGGATCAGGTGTATTTGCAACTAAGGATATTCAAAGGAATACGAAAATTATAGAATATATTGGAGAAAAAGTTCATAAATCAGAGGGGGATAAGAGGTCTGCAAAAAGAATAAAAGACTACCTTCATTCTGAAGAAACTGGCTCTGTATATATTTTTGAGTTGAATTCGAAATATGACATCGATGGTTCCTTTGAATATAACAAAGCACGCTATATAAATCATTCTTGCAATCCAAATAGCGAGGTCGATATAGTTGATGGGAAGATATGGATATCCTCCATTAAGAAAATCTATAAAGGTCAAGAATTATCTTATGATTATGGATATGAATTTGATAAGGACGATTATAAAGACCACATTTGTAAATGTGGGGAAGAAAAATGTATTGGATATATCATTTCTTCTGATGATTGGGAGAAATTTTCTAAACATATTTCTAAGATAACAAAAAAATAGTATTTATTTTTTTAAAAGAATTTTTTGAGTTTCCGAAAATAATTTTTTATTCGTTGCGGCAATAACTCTACCACCGTTATTAGCACTCTCACCATCCCATGATTTAATAATTCCACCAGAATTCTTTATTATTGGAACTAATGCTCTTATATCGTATGGTTTTAGACCACTTTCAATTACTAGGTCTACATGACCGTCTGCTAATAAACAGTAACTATAACAGTCGCCGCCCAAGCGAGTTGATTTTGCTTTTTCTGCAACTCTCTCAAACTTTTTCTGATCAGACTTACTTGCAAAAACGTATGGCGAGGTTGAATTTAATATTGAATTTTTTAGATCGACTTTCCTTCTTACTCCTAAGAGTGATCTTTTTTTATTTATTACTTTGTATGCAATCTTTTCATATCCGATATATCTCTCATCCAAAGCTGGTATATCTGCTATTCCGAGTATAATCTTGTTATTTATTGATAAAGATATAAGGGTTCCCCATAGAGGAACACCTTGTATAAATGACTTTGTTCCATCAATTGGATCTATGCACCATTCATATTTACTATCTTTAATAATACTTTCTTCTTCCCCTATCATACTGTGTAGGGGGTAATTTTTTTCTATCAATTTATGGAGTTTTTTTTGAATACTTATGTCTGCAACTGTTACTGGATCAAAATATTCATCTTGTTTTGATACAATCTTAATTTTCTTTTTAAAGTAATATAAAGAAATTTTTCTTGCTTCATCAGCAAGATAGTTTCCAAACTTATTCAATTTTCTGATATTTTCACTCATAGAGTTAATATTTATACTTATAATAACTTTAATTATTAGTATATTCAAAAATTATGAAACAAATAGTTATTTCAATAGTAATTTTATTTTTCTCTTATACATATTCATATTCAATAGAATTTTCTGAACAAGATATTGGAGACAGAGTTCCAATTAAAGAACCAATACCAGGATATGAGTTAAATGATGGAGAGTATAAAGATCCTT
>MDTG01036701.1_pt1 | contig 12748 bp, 13 predicted proteins | sample 811421 | NCBI WGS metagenome assembly MDTG01 (sample SAMN05326645, study PRJNA326480) | marine metagenome | isolation source: seawater | place: Pacific Ocean: South East | collected 2011 | reverse complement strand
TTTTTTAATTTCTTCATCTAAATATAAATTATATGAATTATGAAATTTTTTTTTTTTTTTTATAGATAGGCCATTATCATAAATGAAAACTAATAGACGATTTAGATAATTAAGAATTTTTTTTGATGGTTTGGATATTAATTTTTTTATATTCATATATAGATAATTAAGTTTCGTTTAAAATAAAATTTTATTTAGTTATTTCTAAATATTTATATTCTTATATTATACATTAATGAAATATTTAATAAAAAAAACCTTAAAAATACTTGGTTGGAAACTAATAAAAACTAGAAAGCCCCCCAAGCCAAATCCCTATGGAAAAATAGATATTGATGTATTAAATGCTTTTAATGAATGTAATGGTATATTACATCTTGGTGCACATAGAGGTGTTGAGGCTGAAGTTTATAACTGGTTTGGCAAAAATACTGTTTGGGTCGAAGCCATGCCAGAAATGTATGAAATTCTAAAAGAAAATTTATCAAATTTTACAAACCAAATACCTTTAAAAGCTGTATTGTCTGATAAAGATGATGAGACTATAAATTTCAATATTTCAAATCACGATGCAGCTTGTTCTTCAATGTTTAGTTTTTCAAATGAAATAGATTATAGTGATGTTTGGTCTGCGAGGTCATACAAAATGATAAAAACGATTAAACTTAAAACAAAAAAAATTGATACTTTATTCATTGAAAATAAATTAAAACCTAGTGATTATAATCATTGGGTATTAGATTTACAGGGAGCTGAACTTAAAGCATTAATTGGTGCGGAAAAAGCTTTAGAAGAATGTAAATCCTTATGGATAGAAGTTAGTAAAAAAAGATTTTATAATGATGGGTGCACATGGGATGAAGTAAAAGATTGGTTGTCCAAAAAAAATTTTGTTCCTACTAGGGATTTAATAAAAGATGAAGATGATATTCTTTTTTTGAGAAAATAAAAAAGATTAATCTTAAAATATTTTTTGAGTATGCTTTATATTTATAAAATTTTCTTTTGATTCCAAAAAATTATTTATATTATTTAATATCTGGGTATGTTTCTTATTTGATAACTTTAGTAACCAATATTCATAAAACTTATAACTCCACATGCCATCGTAACCTCCAGCAAATTTTACCATTTCAGGTAAATCATCAATCAACCAATTTTTATCAGTATAAATATTTCTCATAAAATAATATTCAAATATTTCTCTTTTTGAATATCTTCTTTTTTTAATTTTATTAAGTTTTCTTAAGATAATTTCATAATGACTTTTTGTTTTTGGATGGAAATTAAAATTGTAATTTATATGAGGATTATTATTTGATGCATTTATTACTGGAATGTTAAAATATGGGTACTCAACTCCGACAGAGCCATAGCAAGTTAAAATAAAATCAATTTTTTCTTTTATAATTTGTTTGTGTGAATATTCATTTGGCAATAATTTAATTTTAGGATACTTTTCAACTATCTCTTGGATTACTTTATTTGTATGTGGCTGGTACCTTTGAAATTTTCCTCCAAAATTAGGTCTATTTTTAATGTACCAATCATAATTTGTTTCATTAGAAATTTTGCCTAAGAAAATTAACCATTCGTAAAAATCCGCAAATATAGTATTTCCATAAATATGAACAGCGTCGAAAAAATCGTGAGGTATAATTAATATTTTCTTTCTATTTGATTTAGTGATCATATTTTTAAATCTCTTATTACTAAAAGATGTTTTTTCATTACTTATTAAATCTACTTTTGCTCCACCAACACCTTTAAATCTTAAAATCAATCTTTTTTTTGCTAAATTTAATCCATTTAATTTTAAACTTTTATCTAATAATAAAAATTTTTTCTTAAAATCTTTAAAATGACCATGCATATAAGGCATTTTTTTATTTAGAAAATATAGAAATCTAGAGCTTGTTGCATAAGCGGGAATATTTTTACTCAAAGCAATTCTTAAAACAAGACCATAAGAATATGGTGTATGCACTCCAATTACTGCTTTGATATTTTTTTTTTTAAAATATAAATTCCAAAATTCAAAAAGGCTGATAAAATCTTTTAGCAAATTATAGAATTTTTTATCTTGAATTTTTATTGTAGGTTCTATAAATTTTTTTAAATAAGTGTCATATATTAGATCGCCTATTAAAATATTGTTAATTTTTATTTTAAGAACATCTTCTTTATATTTTAATTTTTTATAAATACTATCTGTTTTTTTTTTTAATTTTTTTTGATCAAACTTTAAAAAAGTTTCAGGTTTAAATATTTTTTTTACTCCAAAAGACCTATACACACCAAAATTTTTTAATGAAAATGTATTTCCAATTATCCACTTAATTTCGTTTAAAAATGTGTTTTTTAAAGGTGATGATATTAATGAATAATTGTAAAAACTATTAATTTCAGAGTTATAATTTTTCGCTAAAACATTTGATAAATATGATAAAGGGATATGTGAATTTTGAAATGCATTAAATTCTACTAAAATTTCCGATTTTTTATTTTTTTTTTTATCATAATCTAATGGAAATAATTTTTTGTTATTATTTATAAAATTTTTATACCAAATAAGATTTTGGATTTTATTTGTCAGAAATTTCATTTATTTTTTAGCTATAGCTATTATTGATCTAGCATGTCCTTTAAGAAAATCTGGTATCCATTTATTATCTATTACTTTTGACTCATGATTTATAAAATTGATTCCTGAAAAAGGTAATAGATAATAAGCTTTCTCAAATCTATATTTCCCTTGATAATACCATTTTGGTTTACATCTTAGGCCAGGAAATGTTTTTATATCTTGAAAACCGCTTAGGTGTAAAATATTTTCTAAAGAATCTGGTGTAAAAGGTTTTTTATGGAAAGGATTTCTGTAAAAGTTTTTATAATCCTTTAACCAATTTGGTGTAATTAAATAAATGTATCCTCCTTTTTTTAAAACTCTTAAAGATTCTTTAAATAAATTTTCTGTTGTTTTTAAGGCCTCAATTAGACCTACACTAATTATGATATCGATTGAATTATCTTCTATTGGGAAATTATCTTTTTCAATATCTAAATCTTGTATATCTAAACCTTTATAAAAAAAATTATTTTTTTCAAATGGTTTTTTTATTAATTGGTCTCCACAACCTAAGTCTAATACATTAATTTGTTCGCTGTTTTTTGAAAAATTTTCATCAAAAAAATTAGATAATAAAAAAATAAATGTTTTAAATTCTCTATCAGCCATTTTCTCTTTTAGGGTATTTTCTAAATTTTTAGATCTTCCCTCTATAAGATGATGATAATATTTTTTTTTAAAATTCATAGTTTAAGTATAATCAAGATAGCTATTAATTGTGTCTAAAATATTTTTGCAAATATTTAGCAAACTTTAAATCTTCGGGATAGTTTATATCTAGTGATCTTAATCTTTCCAACATATAAAATGTTGTTTTAAATGATAATTTTTTTCTAGAAAGTAATGATTTAGTTTTATAAATATAAAAAGTTCCGCTGTCATGAATTAACTTTGGTAAGTCTTGAGATCTGGATTTTACATATTTTTTTGAATCAAATTTTATTCTTTCATTTTTATAAATTTTGAAAGCCCTTAATGGAGAGCTGCTAAATTCACTTGTTGCCACTAAAAAGTCAAATTTTTTTTCCTTTATTTTTTTAAAAGCTTTTTTTAGGTCAGAAACATTTAATAAGCTTGCTGTTGGGTATATGCAAAAATGATATGGCTCTTTTTCTGACGATACATGTTTTATACAATCAAGAATTACATCTTTTGTTGTGGTGTAATCATCTGATAATTTTTTATTTCTTAAAAATGGTACTTCTGCACCATACTTAATAGCAATATTGGAAATTTTTTTACTATCTGTAGTAACAATAACTCTTGAAAATAAATTAGACTTTATTGCAGTATTAATAACATAACTTATTATTGGTTTATTATTAATCTTTTTAATATTCTTGTTCTTAATTCTTTTACTTCCTGATCTTGCTGGGATTATACAAATTGTCATTTTAAATTTAATATATTTTAATATTATAAATTTTATATACCTAAAAAGTTTAAAGAAAATGGCACATCTGGATCAAATTTATTAGGTTTTCTTTCAAATAAAACCATAGAGCCTGATAATACTGGGTTCCACGGATGAACTCTATTTAACATTTTATAAAAAAGATCTATATCAAGATAACAATATAATTTAGAATAATTTTTTTTTGTAGAGCTGTAATATTCTACAGTATAATTTTTTATTAACTTAGATTTATTGTGATCAACTTTTTTTTTCTTATTTAGCAAAAGATTTTTATATAAATAAAAATTTATAGTCCAAGAAGATTTAATATTCATCTTGTTCAGTCTTTCTTTGTAATTTTCCACGGCAGTATTGAATGTTTTGTCTAAATCATTCATTGAATAATTGTCTCTAATTTTTTGATATTTGTACTTAAGCTTTGAATATGTTTTTATTAAATTAATTTTGGAGTCTCTCTTGATAATTAATTTTAACTTTTCAAAATTTATGTCTGAACTATTTGCAACTATTTTTTGCCTAGCTTGTATATTTACAATTTTACAATTTTTAATCTTAAGTGTTTTTTCTATTACTTTAAAATCAGGTCGGGCTATGTAATTATTTAGAGGAGAATACTTTCCTGGAATTATATATGAGCCACCTGCAGGGAAAAATACTTCAGGTTTAATAATTTTCAATTTTTTTTTCACTTGTGATAAACATTGTTTAATAACTCTAATTTTTTCTTTTCTTCTATTTATGTTTAAAAAGCACTGGGGATACTCACTTGCTGATCCAACTGGCATACAAGAAATGTTTATCTTGGATTTAAATTTTTTTTTAATAAAATTGTTTATATATCTATAATCTTTTACACTTAATGGGTTGTCTACATTATTAAAGAAAATTTTTTTTGTTACATTGGATTGAATTATTATTGCTGTATCTAAATCATAATCGATATCATTTGACTCATTCTCTGAATTATTTGTAATTTGAGGAATGATGCTTATATTTATATCAGAGTTTAATTTTATTTTTTTCCAAGGAAAATATTCAAGAACCTTTGTAAAACCTAATTTTTCAATTTTTTTTTTTAATCTTTGATCATCAAATTTTTTTATGATTATGGTGATATTTTTATTACATTTTTTTAATAGATCTGGGTCAAAATGATCACAATGTAGGTGACTAATATATATAAAATTTGGTTTTAGATTCTGAATAATTTTTAATCCATCTTTATAAATTGGGTATGATAGCCATGCATTGTCATTAGTTGTCCCTACCCATGGATCACACGCAATAGTGGTTTTATTAACTTTAATACTTATAAATGAATTGCAGTAATGTATAATTTCCACTTTTTTGAAGTTTATTAAGGTTTCTTTTTAGTTTCATTTATTATAATAATAAAGCAATTTTATCAAAATTTTAATGAATAATTATACTAGTTTTCTAAAGAAATATACTGGTCAAAAAAATAAATCTGAAATAGTTATTTTTGGAGCTGGAACGATAGGTAGACTTACCTTTGGAGCTCTCAAGTCTAAAAACATAAATCCTAGTTATTTTTGTGATAGCGATATAAGAAAACAAAAATCTAAGATTGAAGGAATTGAAGTAATATCTCCAGAAACTTTATATAATTTTGATAAAGCAAACACTGATATTTTTATAAGTGCTAATTATTTTAAATCAATCCTACCAAGTGTTAAAAAACAAGGATTTGAAAATATATATGTTGCAACAGAGTTATTAGAAGTTTCAGACATTCATAATCTTTATAAGAAAATGGATCGTAAATTTTTTGTTGGTGAGCTTTTTCCTTTAAAATTAGAAAGAACAGTAGCATTTTACAACGAGATGGGAAGAAAAGAAGATTATATTAATAGTGGAAAACTAAACATCAAAACTATAGATGTGCAAATTACAGAGAAGTGCTCTCTAAAATGTAAAGATTGTTCAAATTTAATGCAATACTATACTAAACCTATAGATAGTGAGTTGAGTACACTTCTAGAGTCAGTTGATAAATTCATGAGATGTGTTGACTCTCTTGATGAGTTTAGAATTTTAGGAGGTGATCCTTTTATGAGTAAAGATTTGCATAAAATAATAAATAAATTAGTAACTTATGATCAGTGTAAAAAAGTGGTTGTGTATACAAATGCAAGAATAGTCCCTAAAGGGAATAATTTAGAAGCTTTAAAGAATGATAAAGTAATACTTGATATAACAAACTATGGTGAAAGTTCATCTGCTCACTTGAAGGTAATTGAGTTGGCTAAAAAAGAAAGTATAGCATTTTCAACAATGAGATGTACCACTTGGCAAGATTGTGGTCGAATAATTCCTTTTTCAAATAAAAATGTTAACGATTTAGAACATCAGTTCACTAACTGTTGTAACAGTGATTTAATTACCTTACTGCACGGAAAATTATATAGGTGCCCATTTTCAGCGAATGGTGTGAATTTAAATGCAATACCTCAAAAAAGTACTGATGAAGTTGATCTTTTAAACAAAGAATTAACTGTGGATGAAACTAGAGAACAAATAAAAAAACTTTGTTATGAAAAAAAATATTTAGAAGCTTGTTACTATTGTAATGGAAGAGACTACTCTTCTGTAGACATAAGCTCTGCTGTACAGACAAAAAAACCAATGGAATATACAAAAGTAGTCAGCTCTACTTTTAAAAAATAATTTTTTAAAATACTTTATATTTTTTTAGGATTTCAATTCCATTTTTATATGAGTCAAACTCTACAATGTCGTCCGTTTCTAGTGCTATTTTAAAACCCTCTTCTAAGCCCGACATAAGAGTCATATGGCCAATAGAGTCCCATTCAGGTATTTCATTGTATTTAATATCCTCATTAAACTTTGCTGGTTCAATTGATAAAGATTCTATAAATATTTTTTGATATTGAGTTTTATTTTCCATAGTGAATTATTTTAGATTTTGTAATATGTTATCTACAATTTTATCTGGAGACAGTCCATGTTTTTCTTGTAAAAATTTATAACTTCCTCCTTTACTATAAACATCATCAACGCCTATAATTAGTTGTTTTGGTGATTTACTTAATGTTGCTTTATATTCAGCTATCGCACTACCTAATCCGCCTATTATATTATGTTCTTCAACAGAAACTATAATTTTACTTTTTTCACAAGCATTCTTTATTGCTTCTTTATCTATAGGTTTTATCGTGTGCATATTTATTACACTACATGAAATATTTTTTTCATTTAGTTTTTCCGCGGCTTCCAAACTATTATAAACCATTGCTCCTGCAGAAAAAATTGTTACATCCTCTCCTTCTTTAAGATGTATTGATTTTCCAATTTCAAATTTATAATCTACATTATTTACAATTGGGTTATTAGCTGATCCAGTTAATCTAATATATATTGATTTATCAGATTTTACTGATGCCTCTAATGCTTTAATTGTTTCTAGTGAGTCGGATGGAGAAATAATCGTAATACCAGGTATTGTTCTTAAAATTCCTACATCTTCTATGCAGCAATGGGTAAACCCAAGATTGCCTAGAGCTAAACCGCTGGCAATACCAACCATACAAATTTTGTGTTTCATATAACCGATATTCACTTTAATTTGTTCACAACACCTAATTGTCTGAAAAGGAGCAAAAGTAGTTGTAACTACATTAAAACCTTCACTTGAAAGACCAGCAGCAACTCCAATCAAGTTTTGTTCTGCGATTCCTAAATCTATATATTTATCTGGGTATGTTTTTCTATATCTATCAAGGCCCGCTGATGTTGAAACATCACAAGTTAAAACCATTAAATTATCTATTTCTTTAGCAAGCTCTAATGCCGTGATTCCAAAAGTTGCTCTTGAGCCAATTGTTGACCAAACCTTTATATTTCTTTCATTAATCAGCATAAATCTTTATAATTAGGATAGTTCCTTTTTTGCTTGTTCATAAAGTGTTTTGCTTAAAACTGCATGGTGCCACTCATTATTATTTTCTGAAAAAGAAAATCCTTTACCTTTAATAGTTTTAGCAATGATCACTTTTGGTTTAGATGATTCGTCACACTTATCAAATACTTCATATAATTTTTCAATGTCATGACCATTGACCTCTGTTGTGTCCCAACCAAAACTAGACCATTTTTGAGATAAACTATTTGTATTCATTATTTCTTTATTTGAACCTGTTTGTTGAAAATTATTATTATCAATTATTGCATAAAGATTTGATAAATTTAAATTTGGTGCTGCCATTGCTGCTTCCCAAACCGAACCTTCATTACATTCCCCATCTCCTAAAATAACAAAAACATTGTTTTTTTTTTGTTTTTTTTTAAGGCAGCTGCAACACCAATTCCAAGTGAAAGTCCCATTCCTAAAGATCCATTTGAAAAGTCTATTCCTAATTTTCGATTCATCACAGGATGGCCCAAGAGATCACTATCATCTTTTTCAAAAGTCTTTAATTGATCTTTTGTTATATATCCAATTTCACATAAAGCTGCGTAATAAGCTAAGCAAGCGTGTCCTTTACTTAGAATAAACCTGTCTCTATCTTTACAATTTGGGTCATTTTTATTAATTTGCATCTTATGTGAAAATAACAAAGAAATAATATCAACAATTGATAAGGCGCCTCCAAAATGAGAGCTGCTTGCTCCAGCCACAAAAGCCATTTCCAAAATATTTTTTCTAACTTCTAAAGCAAAATCTTTAATTTTTTTTATATTTTTTAAAGTATCTGGCACTTACATTCCTCCATCTACTCTAATAATTTGACCAGTAACATAACTTGAAAGATCTGAGGCTAGATAAAGAGCAGTTTTTGCTATTTCTTCTGGATTGCCAAGTCTTTTTAATGAAACTTTTTCGATAGTTTCTTCTATTACATTTTCTGGAGTATTTTTTGTCATCATGTCTGTATTGGTAAGGCCAGGTGCAATAGTGTTTACACGAATATTGACTCCACCTATTTCCCTTGAAAGAACTTTTGCCTGAGCATTTATTGCTGCTTTTGATGCCGCATAACTACTTCTTCCCTCATTTCCATCTAAAGATGCACTTGAAGAAATATAAACAATGCTTCCATTTTTTTGTTTTACCATTGATTTTAAAATAAACTGAGTAAAAATAGTTTGAGAAAAAAAATTTATTTCAAAAATTTCATTAAGTTTTTTTATTGAAGACATTTGAAATAAAGATGTTTGAATTGTTCCTGCGTTATTTACTAAAATATCGATTGGTTTATCAAAATTAAGTATTTTATTTGCAGCTTCTTTTACTTGTGTTTCATTTGAAAGGTCGAGCTCTATAGGTGTAATGGTATTACTATACTTTTTTGTTATCGTATTAATATTAGAGAGAAATTCTTTGTCTATAGTTCTTGCACATGCAAAGATACTAGCACCATTTTCTGAAAAGTTTCTTAATATTTCAAAACCTATTCCTTTATTACTTCCAGTAATAACTGCTATCTTATTCTTTAATAGCATTAACAAAATCTTCTTTAGAAAATATATCTTTCGCAAGAGCTGGTTTAAATATTGTTTGACCAGTTTTAGTCATAAAATTTTTAATAAAAGATTTATCTTCTCCAGCTAAACATAGGTCACTATGATTTCTAAAATATTTTATACTAAAACCATGATCAATAATCTCCTTAAGAGATTGTTTGAATATATTTCCTATCTTTATATGAACGTATGGGCAAACCAAAACATCACCTATGGGTGTTACATAAACTCTATTAACTGTTGTGCAGCCTAAAATTTTTTCATTATTTCTATCAAATGGATTCCAAATATTTCTTACTAAATTTTTATATTCTTTTCTAATTTTTCTTAAATATTCCCTGTCTTTATCATCACAAATTATATCTTCTGCATTTTGCCACATACCAGAAGGGACTGCTACATTAAGAAGTGTTTTGTATTTTTTTTCTTTTGAATAATCTAAAAGTTGTTTGAAGTGATCAGTGTTAGCATTATAGTGACCGACTGTTATATTTAAATAAGGATCCATGCCAGCATTTCTTACATGCTCTAATGCTTCTATAGCTCTTCTCCAAGATTCTTTTCTGCCTCTTATTTCATCATGAATTTTTTCATCCATGCTATCAATGCTTACTGAAACTCTGCTTACTTTATATTCGGCTAATTTTTTTGCCATTGACTCATCTAAATAATAACCATTTGTAGTCAAATACATATAAAACCTCTCGGGCTTTATAGCTTCCAATACTTCAAATAGTTTTTTTGGTTGAAGAAGAAGTTCACCTCCTTGTAAGTCAAACTCAAAATACCCTAATTCATCTGCCTCATCTGCTAGTTTTTTTATTGCACCTATATCTAGGTATTCTTTTACGTGATCTCCTTTAGGAGAATTTGTAAAACAATATTTACATCTTAAATTACAAGCGTTATTAAAGTTTAGATCTATACCTCTAGTTTTGGTCCCAACTTTTCCATCATTTTTTTGAATATAATCATAAAACTTTCTAAGTTTTTCAACTAACCTTGGTTTATTAAGAAGTGAAGATGCAATGGGCATAATTATGTTTTGTAAAGTTATTTTTTCTTTAAGGTATATGTTTTTAATTCGTCTGGCAATATTAAACTAAAATCTGCTTTGCAAACAATCTGGTTATTCACTACACCTTCTCCTTCACAAATTGCAAGACCCCGTTTATATGATTTAACTTTAGTATTAATATAAAGTCTATTGTTTGGTATAATCTTTTTTAAAAATTTTAAATTATTAGCATTAGTTAAATACATTATTTTTCCTTTATTATTTGGTAAAGTTAATATGGAAAGCGCACTCATCTGTACTAGAGCTTCGATTTGTAACATACCTGGAACATTTGGATCGTTTGGCCAGTGTACCTTGAAAAACCACTCATCATCATTGAGATCTTTATAACCATTCGCACTTTTGCCAGGAATAATCTCTGTTGCAAAATCAATCATTAAGTATGGTTCTCTATTTTGTTGAAATTCATATATCTGTTCTTTATTTAAAATTATTTTTGTCATTTTAAATCTATCACTCTTGATAAGGCTTGATTAATATCATAACCATCCCAATTCAAATTCATACTTAATCCTTGTCCTGTAGGTACAATTCGGTCTATACCTTTTAAATTATTATTAATAACAAATTTTTTTAAAACATCTTTAGATATTCCAATATAAGTTAAGGTTTGGCAAGTTGTGTCAACATATTTTGCCACATGTTCTAAATTTTTAGAATTGTATTCATAAAAATAGCCCCACTTGCCTCTTAATTTATTCATATCAAAATCTAAATTTTTTAATGTTACGACGTGTAATAAATTTGTGTAACTTTTATAACTTTTAATATTTTGAAAATTAATTAAATCCTCACAAAGTTTTACATGTTTATCTATTGCAGCAATTTTAGGTAAAGTATATTTTTTTAGTGTATATTTATATAGTCGGTCCCAAAAAATATTTCTGGCTTTCATGTCCTTGTCTCCAAGCCAGACTATTAAATGAGGGGAAGAACATGCATTTTGATCTACTAAATAAGTGTCGTTATAAAATTTTTCGATTATTCTTTCGAGTGCGTATTCATTCAATTTAGTTATATTTTCAGCGTTAATTGCACATAAAGAAAATCTATCTGAAAATGCAATATCTCTTGAACGACCATTCAATAAAAATTTTCTTATTTCTTTTATAGATTTATCACCTCCCCAAATTAATCGCGCATCACAGACTGAAGAAACTTGCTTTGTAAATTCATCACAATTATTATACCTAACTATTGTTATATTTTCTTTTAATTGAATAAATTTTTTTTGTTTTAAAATTTTTCTAATACACCCACAAATTATGTCTATTTGTTTAAATTTTTTTGAGGGTATTTTAATTATATTTGAGTTTCCTGTTAACAATCCAAACAAAAGAGAATAAGCAAAATTAGTAGGCACATTAGATGGTGTAATATGAAAAACTAAGCCTAGACCAACTCTTATTTCACTATTACTAAATTTTTGTTTTAGAATATCTATGTTTTGTTTACGACACCAGAAAGCTAATGTTTTTATATCTGGATAATCTTTACAGTCTGGATGCTTTAATAATGCTCCTGATAGGTCATTAATAAAATTACAAATTAATTTGTTATATGGTGCTCTTGAATTTGATCTAAAATTTTTACCTCCAACTAAATATTCTATTTTTTTCATTATTTATTGTGTGTCACTACATCCTCTTATTTCTGCTTGCTCAATTCTTCCATGAACTAAAAATCTCTTTCCCTTTATAGTGCAACTGCATTTGCTATTCTCTATTATTTCACCAATATCTTCTGTCAAAATGTTGTGACCTGGATAACTAGAAGGCAATAATGAAAATAATTGAATAAAACCTTTTTTATTATTATTTAATAAATTAAAGTTTGAATCTCTGATTAGTACTTCAGAAAAATTAGAGGCTATAAAAAAACCACATTTACACTCTACAAATATAGATCCTGTTTGCTCTATTAATCCATAGTAATTAAAAATATTATTAATATCTAATTTTTTTCTAATTTTTTCTTTAAAAATTTTATTTGAAATTTTTTTGTTTTCCAATTTTTTCCACCCACCCCCATGCAATAAAATTGCATTTTTGAAATTTATAGTTACTTTTTTCATTATCAATTTTTCTATTAAGTTTTCAAAAATAAAACTTGTAAAGCC
>MDTG01424208.1_pt1 | contig 12749 bp, 14 predicted proteins | sample 811421 | NCBI WGS metagenome assembly MDTG01 (sample SAMN05326645, study PRJNA326480) | marine metagenome | isolation source: seawater | place: Pacific Ocean: South East | collected 2011 | reverse complement strand
TTCTTTCATACAAGCAGTAGGTAGAAACCCTGCAGCTCGTAGTGAAGTATTCACTATGACAATGTTAGGTTTCGCACTTGTTGAAGCAATCGCACTTTTTGCGCTTGTTATTGCTCTAGTTATTCTGTTTGGTTAATTAAGCAAAACATGCCGCAATTAAATCCTGAATTTTTCGTTTCTCAGCTTTTTTGGCTTGTAGTTACGTTTTCTTTTCTTCTTATTTTTCTTTGGCGTATATCATTACCTAGAATAGGTAATGTGCTTAAAAAAAGAGAAAGAAAAATTAACGAAGACCTGGCTGCAGCCAAAGAGTTGCAATTAGAAGCAGAAAAAATTCAAGAATCAATTGAAAATCAATTGAAACAAGCACGCTCAGATGCTTCAGAATTGATTAAAAATTCATCAACTGCATTGCAAGATAAGGTTCAAGTAGAATTAACAAAAATTGATAAAGAACTTGATATAAAAATTAATCAATCATCAGAACAAATTGAAAAAAGTAAAAATGAATCATTATCTAAAATACAAGATCAAATTAATGAAATCACGAAACTTACTTTATCAAAAATTTCTTCATTTGATGTTTCAGAAGATGAGATTAAAAGTGCTATAAAAAGTTCAGAAGGATCAATAAATTAATGTTTTCTGATCCACAATTTTGGGTAGCTGTTGCATTTGTAGCTTTTATTGCATCTGTTTTTAATCCAGTTCGAAAAATTCTAACAACTAATTTAGATTCACAGATTAAAGATATTAAAAATAAGATAGAAGAAGCTGAAAATCTTAAAAATGAAACACAAGTTGCTTTAAGTAAAATTAAAAAACGTCAAAATGAAGTTCAGATTGAAATCCAAGGAATAAAAAAAGAGGCAGAAAATAAAATTAAGCAAATGGAAGAAAATAATGAAATTAAATTAAAAGATCAAATTAATAAAAGGCAATCACTAACAGATACTAAAATAGATCAACTAACACGTGATGCAAATAATGTTATTCAATCTTATATTTCATCTACATCAATTGCAGCTACAATTAAAATTATTAAACAAAAGTTAAACGAACGAGAGCAACAAAAATTAATTGATCAATCAATTAAAGAACTTGAATCAGCTTTAAAAAATTAATTTAAAAATTTTCTTTTTCTTTCATCTAGCATAAAACCGATTATTACCTGATATGTTTCTAGATATTGTGTTATAACATTAAGTCTGTCAGATACATCTGTCTCTATGTATTTATTTGTTTCAGAATTTTTATTTAATTTACCCGAAACCATAAAATATTGAGTTTCAAGAAGATCGTCATTTTTATCTAAGAGAGAAATATATACTGGCATATTAATTTCAGGATTTACTAAATCATCCATTGGTTTAGCAATAATTAATAAATCTAATGGAATGATAACAATTTTATCTTTTTGTTGACATTCAGTGTTTATTTGAAAATTATTGAGTTCCGCTTTTAAAAGCACATTGTCTAATGGATTACTGCTATCAATAAAGATTCTGTCCTCACTAGAAAAAAAAAGTCGTGGACAATTGAAATTTATAGAAGTTTGTCTATTTTTATCAATATAATTGCATCCTTGAATTAGTAAAAATAGTATAAAAAACGGTAATTTTTTCATTAATATTGTATTTTTTATTATCTCAGTATGTTTATAAAGTAAGTTCAAATTAAAAGTAAATGAATAAAAAATTAGATGTATATTTAGCAGGTCCTCGTGGTTTTTGTGCCGGTGTGGATAGGGCAATTTTAATGGTTCAAGAAGCAATTAAGAAGTACGGGGCACCAGTATATGTCAGGCATGAAATAGTTCATAATAAATACGTTGTAGATAATTTGAAGAATGAAGGAGCAATTTTTATTGAAGAATTAAATGAAATTGATAAGTCAGATAGACCCGTGATTTTTTCAGCACACGGTGTTCCAAAATCAGTTCCCAAAGAGGCTGATAGACTAAAACTTCTTTACTTTGACGCAACTTGTCCGCTAGTAAGTAAAATTCATAGAGAAGTTGAGCATTTTGAAAGAAAAAAATTTCCAGTAATTCTTATTGGTCACCAAAATCATCCTGAAGTAATAGGAACTATGGGACAAACTGCAAATGATATTTATTTAGTAGAAAATAAAGAAGATGTTAAAAATTTACCCATTCCTAAAGATCAACAAATTGCATATGTAACACAAACAACTTTGTCAGTTGATGACACAAAGGATATAATTGATGAGATTAAATCATGCTTTGATTTTGTTTTAGAGCCAAAGAAAAAAGATATTTGTTATGCTACAACAAATAGACAAGAAGCAGTAAAGAATATTGCCAAACATTGTTCTTATTTTTTTGTAATTGGTTCAAAAAATTCTTCAAATTCTCTTCGTTTAGTTGAGGTAGCAAAAAATTATGGCTCTGAACATTCTATATTAGTTGATGATTTAGAAAATTTTGATCCTTTAATTATTAATAGTGCCTCCAAAATTGGAATCACAGCAAGTGCATCTTCTCCAGAAATTCTTGTTAAAAAAATACTTAAAAAAATAGATAAATATTATGATATAAATATTATAGAATCAGATTTTGAGAAAGAAGATATTAATTTTAAAATCCCTCAAAAACTCAAAGAAGTAATTTAAATGGCTGTATTCACAAAAATATCAAAGACCGAAATTAATTATTTTTTAAAAAGCTACTCTATAGGTAATCTAATATCTTTTGAAGGAATTGTTAAGGGTACAGAAAATACTAATTATAAAATTACAACTTCAAAAAATAAATATATTTTAACAATATTTGAAAAAAGAGTTCAATCAGAAGATTTGCCTTTTTTTATAAGTCTTCAAAAAGAATTAGCTGCTCATGGGTTTGATTGTCCACTTCCTATTAAAAATAAAAAAAATTCAATTATTAATAAAATAAAAGATAAAAATGCTGTAATAATTTCTTTTTTGGAAGGAGAAAATTTATCTAAAGTCATGCCTAATCATTGTTATGAACTTGGCTCAAAAATTGCAGAATTCACAAATATTACAAAAGTTTCTAATCTATCAAGACCAAACAGCTTAGCTTATAATACATGGGTAGACATTTATGAAAGATGCAAAAATTCACATGCAAAATTATATAAAGAATATTTTAAACTTCTTGATAAAGAATTAATTTTTTTGAAAAAAAATTGGCCAATTAATTTACCTTCAGCAATAATACATGCTGATTTATTTATAGATAATGTTTTATTTAAAGAAAATAAAATTTCTGGAATCATTGACTTTTATTTTTCTTGTAAAGACTTTATAGCATATGAATTAGCGCTGACTATCAATGCTTGGTGCTTTAATGAAAATGGAATATTTAATATTGAAAATTTTAATTCATTAATTCAGGGTTTTTATAGTAAATCATCATTAAATAGTGAAGAAAAAGCTTCAATCAATGTTTTATTAAGAGGTGCAGCTGTACGAATTTTAGTTACAAGACTTCATGATAAAATTTTTCATCCTAATGATGCATTAGTTGAATTGAAAAATCCAAAAGAATACCTGAATATCTTAAAATGGCATCAAAATAATCAAGGGATAAAAATATGATTACAATCTATACAGATGGAGCATGTTCAGGTAATCCAGGAATTGGTGGATGGGGTGTTGTAATTTTAGTAAATAAAGATGAAATATTTTTGAATGGTGGAGATAATAATACTACAAACAATAAGATGGAATTAACTGCAGCTATAGAAGCTCTAAAACATTTTGAAAAAAGAGAAGAAATTACATTAATCACTGATAGCAAATATGTAAAAGATGGCATTGAATCATGGATAAAAAACTGGAAAACAAATAATTGGAAAACTACATCTAAAAAACCTGTTAAAAATAAAGAATTATGGATTGAGCTTGATGATTTAATTACTAAACATAATGTAAACTGGGAATGGGTAAAAGGTCATGGGGGAAATAAATATAATGAAAAAGCAGATTACTTGGCTAGAAGATATATTGAAAATATTTAAATATTTTTTTTTACTCTGTTTTTTTTCTATATTTCCATCTTTGTTAGAAGCTTCAGAGCGTTGGGTTCTTGATAAAAAATTGTCTAAAATTGAATTTGAACTTCAGGTTTTATTTGCAAAAAATGTTCAAGGAGAATTTAAATCTATTGAAGGATTTATTGAATTAGACGTAAATGAAAAAAAAAATAATAAGGCCATTTTTTCTGTTCAAGTTGATGATATTGAAATGAATTATATTAAATTTAAAGATTTACTTTTAAGTAATATATTTTTTGATACTGAACAATTTCCTATAGCTGTTGTCGATACTAAAAAATTTTCATATACTAATGAAAAAGAAATTAAATTAGACGTAGAACTTACTTTAAAAGGAAAAAGTGAAATTGTTCCTCTAACAATTTATGTTACAAGACTTGCAGAAGAATTAGTTCAAATTCAAACTGAATTAATATTTTCTAGGATAAAATTTGGTATAGGAATAGGCAAATGGTCAAATACTTCAATTTTAAAAGATAAAGTCAAATTAAAAACAAACTTATTTTTATTTCAAGAATAATTATTTTTATTATTTTATCTTTTGATACATTGCATAAATACCTGATATAGTAATAATAAAAGCACCAATTAGTGTTGGAGTATCTGGAAAATCATCATAAAAAATATAACCAAGAATTATTGCCCAAAATATTAAGGTATAATGAAAAGGTTGTATAATTCCTGCTCTAGACATACTTAATGCTATAATTTGAAAATACAAACCTAAAGAAAAGAAAAAACCCATGGCAACAAAGAATAAAAAGGAATATTCCATCAAGGGTTGCCAAAAATTAAATCCAATAATACCAACTAATATAATACCTACTATTGATGTAAAAAATAATGATGTTTCATTAGAGTCTTTTTCTGAAACTTTTCTTGTTACTATTTGATAAATACTTAGAAAAAAAGCACCTGCAAGTGGTATTAAGGATTTAGTATCAAATATTGATAAGCCAGGTCTCATGATTATAAGTACACCAACAAAACCAATAAAAATGGCAATCCATATTTTCAAGGAAACTTTTTCTCTTAAAATAAGTGCTGATAAAGCTACAACCAAAACAGGTGTAAGTGATGCAATACTATGAGCATCTGCTAAAGATAAGTATCTAAAAGATAAAATAAAACATCCTGATTCAATAATTGATAAAATACTCCGTAAAAGTTGCATTTTAATATTATTTGAAATGTAAAATTTGAAATTATTTTTTCGCTTAGATTCAACTAAAGACAATATTAAGACAAAACAATATTTTACAAATAACAATTGAAAAACAGAATGGTATATAACTGCTGTTTTTTGCACAGCATCTAAAAGCGAAAAAGCAAAATAGGCCATTATAGCAAAAAGCATACCTAAACTTTCTATTGATTTAAATTTGATCAAAATATTCAAAAATTGGAATAAATATAACTATAAAATTGTCTTGTGAGTTCCGGATTTCCAAACAAAACTTGAGTCATTATAGTTGCAGATAAATTTTTATTATTATCAACTAAAAAATACGTTGAGGCAGCACCTGCCCAGCCAAATTCTCCAATAGATCCCAAGTTATTTTGTTTTGATGGATCTAATAAAGTTCTACAACCCAGACCCCATCCATAACCTTCAAGTCCATTGACATAATTTTCGTCTTTTACAATACCAATAGTGGCAATTTCAATTGGAAAGAATTTAGGATCTAAAAAATTAGTAGAAATCAATTTTAATGTTTGATTATTTAGAACTTGCTCACCCTTTTCAGATTTACCAGTGTGCAACATTTTAGCAAAAATTGAATAATCGTTTAAACTAGAAAAAAGTCCGTGTCCTCCTCTTGCATATGAATTAATATTTAAAGGATACCCATAATTTCCTATTTTTTGAGGATCAGATATTAATTCACTTAACTTCTTTTTTAATGGATCAAACTCATATGATACCATCACCCGTTTTTGGTTTTCTTTAGAAACTGAAAATCCTGTATCTTTCATATTTAAAGGATAAAAAATTTTTTTATCTAAGATTTTGTGCAAAGATTCTCCTCTGACAATTTCAATAATTCTGGCCAAAACATCCATTGATACGGAATAACGCCAACTTGTATTAGGTTGAAACAAAAGTGGAGCTTTAGCAAGAATTTTAATTTCTTCTTCTAAAGATGTTGTGTCAGAATTAAATAAGCGAATTCGATCATATTCTTTACCAACAGGATCTGCTAAAAAATTATAAGAAAATCCAGCTGTATGAAGAAGAAGATCTTTTATTGTTGGATATTCGATTATCTTCTCTACATCTCTAATACTACCATCTTTTTTTTTCATAACTTGTATATCTTTAAATTCTGGTAAATATTCTGTTATAGGATCTTCTAAATTAATTTTTTTTTCTTCAATTAATTGTAATGATGCGACAGCTATTATAGGTTTAGTCATTGACCAAATTCTATAAATAGAATTTTCATATACATCTTCTTTTGTTTCAATATTATTAAAACCATATTTTCCAGAATATTTTTCATTATTAATATTTATTTGCCATTGAATACCTGGAAAAAATCCCTGATCAACGTAATATGATAATAAATTATTTAATTCTTTTATTTCTTGCATTTCTTTTTTTGAAGTAGTTTGATAATTAGACATTATTATATGAAAAATGAAAGTTTGCAAAATGAACTTCAAGACTTACTAGGAGACAGATTTTCTAAATCAACTTCTGTGAGAAGTAATTATGCTGGTGGGGAAGATGTATTTGACCCAATACTATCTGAAGCGGTTGTTTTTCCTAAAAATAATGAAGAAATTTCTTCTATAGTAAAGCTTTGCAATAAGAATAAAACACCAATAATACCCTTTGGATCGGGCACTTCTCTTGAAGGTAATGTTGTTGGAAATGTTAATGGTATCACTTTATCTTTAGAAAAAATGAATAAAGTAATCAATGTTAATGAACATGATTTTGATTGCAGAGTTCAAGCATATGTTACACGTAAGCAGCTTAATGAGGAATTAAAAAGTAAAGGCGTTTTCTTTCCAATTGACCCTGGTGCTGATGCATCTCTTGGAGGCATGACTTCTACATCAGCCTCGGGTACTATGGCTGTAAGATATGGCACAATGCGAACAGTTGTTTCAGGTCTGACTGTTATACTAGCTAATGGTGATATAATCAAAACTGGAACTAGATCAAAAAAAACAGCAGCAGGTTATAATTTAACAAATTTATTTATAGGTTCAGAGGGAACTTTAGGTATAATTTCGGAAATACAACTTCGCTTAAATCCAATACCCGAAAGTATAATGAGTGCAATTTGTCAATTTGAAAATTTAGAATCTGCAGTTCTAACTGCACAACAAGTAATTCAATACGGCATACCAATAGCACGAATTGAAATGCTTAATAAAGATCAAATGGATATAAGTATTAAATATTCAAATTTAGAGAATTTAGAGATTAAACCAACTTTGTTTTTTGAATTTCATGGCAGTGAAAATAGTAATAATGAATCTGTCGAAATAGTTGAATCAATATCAAATGAAAACAATGGTAGTAAATTTAAGTGGGCAAAAACAACAGAAGAAAGAAATAAATTATGGCAAGCAAGGCATGATGCTTATTACTCAGTAAAAGCAGAAAAAAATAATATTAAAGTTTATACAACAGATATTTGTGTTCCAATTTCTAATCTTGTTGAAGCTATACAATTTGCAGAAACTGAAATCCAAAATTATGGATTAAGAGCACCCATGGTTGGCCATGTTGGAGATGGAAATTTTCATGTGGCTATTCAATATGATCCAAAAGATCAAGATAGTTATAAAATAATAAGAGAGTTTAGTGATAAACTTATTCAAAAAGCACTTGAATTAGAGGGTACTATAACTGGAGAACATGGGGTTGGAATTCATAAAAAGGAATATCTAGCTAAACAACATCCTGATAATCTACCATACATGAAATTAATTAAAAAAAGTCTTGATCCAAATAATATAATGAATCCAGGGAAAGTATTTGATTAAAGTTAATAAGTTGCTCTACCTCCACTTAGATCAAAAACTGCAGCTGTAGTGTAAGAATTTTCTTCAGAAACTAACCACGATACCATAGAAGCTAACTCATCTACTTTTAAAAATCTTCCACGAGGTATTTTTGATAACATATAATCAATGTGTTCTTGGCTTAATTGATCAAATATTTTGGTTTTTGCTGCTGCAGGAGTTACACAATTTACTGAAATATTTTTATCAGATAATTCTTTTCCAAGTGACTTTGTAAGTGCAATTACTCCAGCTTTTGCTGCACTATATGGCATAGCATTAGGATTACCCTCTTTTCCTGCAATAGATGCTATATTTACTATTCTACCATAATTAGCTTTAATCATATGAGGGACTATAACTTTTGAACAGTAAAAAACTCCACTTAAGTCTATATCAATCACCTTTTGCCATTCATCTATTGGATAATCCCAAGACTTAAAACTTGGTCCTGCAATACCTGCATTATTTACTAAAATATCTATGGAATGAAACTTTTGTAACACATCATTAGCTGATTTTTCTATGTTCTTATATGAAGTTACATCTACTTTCATTGTATGTGTATTTTTTGGAAGAGATAAAGATTCCATTAAATCTACATCTTTATCCCAAATTATAACTGTAGCATTTGAATCCGAGAATCTTTCAGCCATTGAGTATCCAAATCCCTGGGCTCCGCCTGTTATAACTGCAACTCTATTTGATAGATCAATTTGATTCATAACTAATTTTTTTATCTTGTTATTTCTTCACTATAAGCAAAAACAGCTGGACTTCCTCCTGTGAATATAAAAATTACATTTTCTCCTTTTTTTATTATCCCTTTTTTAACATAATCAATCAATGCGGCGAACCCTTTAGAAGTGTAAACAGGATCTAAAATAATTCCTTCTTTATTTGCAAGAAGTTTCATTGCCTCAACTCCCTCTTTTGTTGTAGAACCATATTTTACACCGACGTAACTTTTATCATGATTTATCATATCATGCATAAATTCCAAATTTACATCTAGCATTTTTGCTCCTTCATTACATATTCTAGCAATATCTTTTTTAATATTCATCTTCCAATAAACAGGCGAAACACCCTGAATTCTGGTTGGCCAATTAAGAATCTTAGCCCCCAACTCACATCCAGCTTGAGTCATATTAGCTGCTGTTACAAATAAATGATCAGCCATAAAATTCTGCTTTTTCATTTGTAAATCTATTTCTGCCATTGCATTAGCATAACTAACTGCAGCAAGAACAGTATCTTCTTTTCCAAAACCACCATAAATTAACAATGGCTTTCTTCCTTTTTTTATAAGATCTTTATATTTTTTATCTAAGTGTTTAGGTATTTCTTCTAAGTCTTCACCTTCCACAACATCAACATTTGCACCTAAAATATTGTATAATAAAAAATTACCTTGCATCATCCTGCCTTTGATGCCGTGCATTAAAACTAAATAACTATCTAAATTTAATTTATTAGCGGCTGCAACTGCCTGTCTACAGAAATTCGATTGAGAAGCTGCACCAGTTAGAATACAATCATAATCTCCAGAAAAAGCCTTTGCCATTATAAATTCTAAATGCCTAGTCTTATTTCCTCCAAAAGCAAGAGCTGTACAATCATCTCTTTTTATAAAAAGATTTATACCTAATTCTTTCGAAATATTCGGAGCAAATTCTAGAACTGTTGGAAGTAAGGCTAAATTAACTCTTGGAATTTTACTAATTTTAGTAACTAATTCTTCAGCTGATAGTGGTACAAAGTTACTATTCATGTATTACATTAATGACTATGTCTTTTAACTTCAGAACCTCTTTTACCAACAAGGAAATCCAAATCTGCACCTTTGTCAGCTTGCATTACATGATCAACATACATTTTTTGATAACCGCCTTTAATTTCTGGTAAAATAGGTTGATAGGCCTCTAATCTTTTTTCTATGACTTCATTTGATACATTTAAATTCAACTTACAATTCTTTACATCAACTTCAATTATATCGCCATTTTGTACTGCAGCTAATGGTCCTTTTACTGCAGCTTCAGGGCATGTATGTAGTATAACAGTGCCATAAGCTGTTCCACTCATTCTCGCATCTGATATTCTAATCATATCTCTTATGCCTTGCTTTAAAATTTTTTGAGGAAGTCTCATATTGCCCACTTCTGCCATACCAGGATATCCTTTAGGTCCACAATTTTTTAAAACTAAAATAGAATTTTTATCTACATCAAGATTCGGATCATCTATTTTATTTTGAAATTCTTCTATACTTTCAAAAACAATTGCTTTTCCTTTGTGTTGCATTAATTCAGAACTAGCTGCAGAAGGTTTTATAATGGCGCCATCGGGGGCTATATTTCCTTTTAAAATTTTAATTCCTCCATCTTTTACGAGAGGAGAGTCAAAATCTTTTATTACTTCTTTGTTCCAACAATCTGCATTAATATTGTTTTCTTCAATTGTTTTACCATTAACAGTTAATGCATTTTTATTAATTAATTTCTTATCTAAAAGTTGTTTTATCACAGCAGGCACCCCTCCTGCATAATAAAAGTCCTCCATTAAATATTTACCTGATGGCTGTAAATTCACAAGTGTAGGGATATCTTTTCCACATTTTTCCCAATCATCTAAAGTTAAATCAATTTCTAATCTCCCTGCAATAGCTGCAAGATGAATCACAGCATTTGTTGAACCTCCTATTGCACCATTTACTTTAATAGCGTTTTCGAATGAAGCTTTGGATATAACTTTTGACATAGTTAGATTTTCTTTAACCATTTCCACAATTCTTTTACCAGACATGTGTGCAAGCGAATATCTTCTTGCATCAACTGCTGGTATCGCTGCATTATGAGGTAAAGCCATACCTAATGCCTCAACCATGCTTCCCATTGTAGAAGCAGTACCCATTGTCATACAATTGCCTTTCGACCTACTCATTGATATTTCCGCTTCTATAAAATCTTCCTCTGTAATTTTACCAGCACTTAAATCAGCATCTAATTGCCAAACTCCTGTGCCAGAACCAATAGTATTTCCTTTGTGATGTCCATTAAGCATAGGTCCTCCTGATACACCAATTGTTGGAATATCAACACTAGCAGCACCCATTAATAAAGAAGGTGTTGTTTTATCACAACCCATTAATAGCACTACACCATCCATGGGATTGCCTCTAATTGCCTCTTCTACATCCATACTTGCAAGATTTCTAAACAGCATGGCTGTTGGTCTTAAATTTGATTCACTTGCCGAAAAGACTGGAAATTCTAATGGGAAACCACCTGCTTCATAAACGCCTTTTTTAACCGATTCAGAAATTTCTCTAAAGTGTCCATTACACGGTGTTAATTCAGACCAAGTATTACAAATACCTATTACAGGTCTTCCATCAAAAAGATGGTCAGGATGTCCTTGATTTCGCATCCAACCTCTATGCACAAATGTATCTCTTTTATGAGTTTTAGAATTATACCATTCAGCTGATCTGTATCTTTTTTTTTCTGACATACTTATTTATATTATATTAATAAATTATTTAAAGATATTAAAACTTAAAGTATCGTTAATAAATGCTCTGCTGATGAAACTTTGTACTCTCCAGGTTCTTCAATAAAAGTATTTTCTATAAAATTATTTATCACTATCATTGAAAATCTTTTTGCTCGCATACCCATAAAATTGTTAGATTTATCTACAAGTAAATTTAATTTTTTACAAATATCTCCATTACCATCAGCAATACCAATTATTTTGTGACCATCAGTGTAATTTAATAGCCAAGCACTCATTACAAATTTATCATTTACAGATAAACAATAAATATCATCAATGCCTTTATTTGTTATTTGCTGATGCAATTTTATATAACTTGGCATATGCTTTTCTGAACAAGTAGGTGTAAAAGCACCTGGTACTCCAAAGATAATAACTTTTTTATCTTTAATTTTATCAGAAAGATTAACTTTTGATGTAATGCCTTTTTCAATTATAGGCGTCTCAATTGATGGAAAGGTTTTAATCATTTTTTATTTTATTCATAGCATTTACTATTTCTTTTTCAGAAAGCAGCTCAGATAACAATATTCCGTTAGGAAAACTTTTAGAAAAAAAGGCATTAAAAGGAATACCAAAGCGTTCATATTTTTCTAAAAAAATATTAATCTTCTCATTAGGTTTTGTCCAATCAGCTCTGATAAGTGAAATATTATTATTTTTTAATAATTTTGTAACTCTTTCAGAATTTAAAACATTAATTTTGTTAAATTGACATGTTGCACACCAATCTGCTGTAATATCTAAAAAAACTATCTGATCTCTTTGTAAAAGGTTATCTAAATCAACCTCAAAATAATTTAACCAATCTTTATCATAATAAATTATTGGATTTTGTTGAAATAATTTTAGAGAAGAAGAAGAAAAAAAAATAAATAGAACTATCAACGTAATAGTATTTTTTATAAAAGGTATTTTTTTTCTATAAGTTACAACTAAAAATATTATCAGAGAGAAAAATAAAAAATAATAATTAAAAAAATTTAATAAAATATTTGATAACCATATTACAGTAGCTAAAAGTAATAATCCTAGAAAATATTTTATATAAACCATCCACTTTCCAGGTTTAGGTATGAAATTAATTAACTTTGGAAATGTAGCAATTAATAAATAAGGCGT
>MDTG01388688.1_pt1 | contig 12750 bp, 12 predicted proteins | sample 811421 | NCBI WGS metagenome assembly MDTG01 (sample SAMN05326645, study PRJNA326480) | marine metagenome | isolation source: seawater | place: Pacific Ocean: South East | collected 2011 | reverse complement strand
TTCATTATTGGAAATGGCGTTTTTTATTAAACTAAATATTGAATATTTTTTTTTCACAACTCAAATTAGCAAAAAAGCTGAAAATAACAAAAGAATTCGGGAGCTAAAAGGTACCAGGGTTTAAAGAATTTGCCCTGAATTTGGGCTTTTTTATTGATCTTGACAACAGATAGTAATGGTTGATAATGAGCAAATAGCGCTGATTTAAATCAAATTGCTGAGCGCTTAAAAATCCAGCTAAAGCGAGAAAGTCTAATGACCACCGCTTTAGTCGGTGGTTTTTTTTTGTAAATTATCAAATTAAAACCAGGCATTTGAACTATATTGTACGCCTGACATATCGTCGAAGTACTAAAAAAGGAGAGAAAAATGGCAAATTTTAAACATCCAGAAACAATAGGTTTACATGGAGGAGAGTATAGAAGTGACCCTGCAACAACAGCCGTAGCTGTGCCTATATATCAGACCAGCTCATACCAATTTAAAGATGCTGAGACAGCTGCAAATTTATTTGGTCTTAAAGAATTTGGTAATATCTACACTCGAATTATGAATCCAACAAATGATGTACTTGAAAAAAGAGTTGCCGCTTTAGAAGGCGGTTTAGCTGCGGTAGCAGTTGGATCTGGTCAAGCAGCATCAGCTTTTTGTATTCAAAATGTATGTCAGGCTGGGGATAACATAGTTTCTTCAACTGATCTTTACGGTGGTACGGTTAATCTTTTCAAAAATACTTTAAGCATGCAAGGTATCGAGGTTAGATTTGCTGATCCGAAAGATCCTAAAAATTTTGAAAAACTAACTGATGATAGGACCAGAGCCTATTATGGTGAGTCTTGTCCTAACCCATATCTCAGAGTTTTTCCAATTAAAGAAGTTTCGGACATTGGTAGAAAACATGGCATTCCTCTTATAATAGATAACACTTCTTCACCAGTTATCTGCAAACCATTAGCTCATGGAGCGGCTGTAGTAATGCATTCTTTAACTAAATATATTGGAGGGCATGGAACATCGATTGGCGGCATAATCGTTGATGGAGGAAATTTTGATTGGGTTAAAAATGCAAAAAGGCAACCTCTTTTCAATGAACCTGATCCAAGTTATAACGGAGCAATTTGGGGAAGAGATGTTCCTAAACTTACAGGAGCTAATATTCCTTTCGCAATTAGAGCAAGAGTGGTGTTATTAAGAGATCTTGGTGCTCCCTTAGCCCCGTTTAATGCGTTTCAAATTATACAAGGTTTAGAAACAGTTGCTTTAAGAATGAAACAACACTGTAGTAATGCCGAAAAAGTTGTATCTTTTCTAGAAACACAAAAAAAAGTTAAAAACGTTATTTATCCTACAAATCACCAAGGAGAAATAAAAGAGAGAGCAAAAAGATATATGCAAGGTGGTTATGGTTCTTTAGTCGGTATGGACGTCGGTACTAGAGAAGCTGGGGCAAAGTTTATTGACAACTTGAAAATGCTTTACCATGTTGCTAACATTGGTGATGCAAGAAGTTTAGCAATACACCCTGCTACTACGACTCATAGTCAACTTAATGATGAAGAGTTATTAGCTGCTGGGGTTACTCCAGGTTATGTCAGATTATCTATTGGTATAGAACATCCTGACGATATTATTGCTGACATTAAACAAGCTTTAGCTGCTTAATTTGAATTTATGGCCTCAATTTATTAAATTGGGGCCAAGATTATTTCTTTTCTTCTTTTAATTTAGATTGATAAGCTATCGCAAGCATTCTAGGAGATTTTTTTGTATTATTAATACTCTTTAAATTGTTTTCCTTTTTTAAAATTAAATTTTTAATTTTATCTGTTTTCGTATGTTTGCTAGTTATTTCTTTTACTTTCTTTTTTAAAGCAATATTAGTCGAGGATAATTGTTTTTTTGCAATCGTACAAAACTCTGATCTTGTGCTTTCGATAAAAGAGATACACTTCTCTTTCTTTTTCTCAGGATTTTTCTCTTCTGCGTATGCAACTATATGACCTAAAGGGGATTTACCCGTTTTATGTTTTACGCCGTAGCTTATTGACGAAGTTAGTGAAGATTGAAGTATTTTCCCACTTGACGCTCCTCCGACTGAACTGCCTAATAAAGCAACAGACTCAGCGCATCCATTTAGAAAAAGTAGTGCCAATATTGAAAAAAGTGCTTTTTTCATAGTCAGTCCATTTGCTTTAATTTGCTTCGTATACCTACTTCTTCCATAAATAAAAGTTTATTATTAGCTTTGTAACTTTTATTAACACAACTCATAGTGGTTAAAAATTGAGCATTATGCTTGAAAAATTAAAACTAGTTAGCTTGATTTAAGAATTTTATTTTGGATTTTGTTAAAATTAAACGCCTTTTTATAATCGCACAGATTTCTGAATTAGTTTTTTCAAAAATTTCCATGCATGGTTCCTTCTTATTCTCAGGATTCATTTTTTCAGCGTATGTTTTTGCATGTTCTATCGGACCTTTTCCTGTTTGTTTTTTTACTCCATAGCTTATAGATGAAGTTAATGAAGATTGAAGTACTTTTCCGCTTGTCACTCCATTAATCGAAGTTCCCAGCAGAGCTAATGAGTCCGCACAACCGTTTAATAAAAACATTATTGTTAATAAAATAAAAATTTTACGCATACCCTCTCTTAATTTTTTTTTAGGTTATTGAATTTATGTGAGCATAAATACAATATTTCCGTTCATTATGAGTATATCAAATACAACCTACAATAGAAGAGTAAATTTTATGAAATCAGTCTCAAAGGCTTGTTATTTAGACAACCTTCAAGATTTTCGATCATTTGATTATAAAATTTAGAATAATTCTCTGCTGTTACATATCCAATATGGGGCAGAAGTAAAGCATTAGGAATGAATCTTAATTTATGATCTTGTGGCAGAGGCTCTTTATTAAAAACATCAAGTCCAACACCAGCTATAGTTTCGTTCTTTAAAGCATCAATCAAATCCTCTTCATTAATAATTGGACCTCTCGAGGTATTGATTAAAAAAGATGATTTTTTCATTATACTTAATTCACTCTTTGTAATTAAATTTTTATACCTTTCCCCGAAAACGACATGGATTGAGATTATGTCTGAATTTTTTAGCAAATCCTCTTTAGTCATTGGAAGAACTCCTATTTCATTTGCGTGGGTTAAATTTAAATTTTCACTCCAGGCACAAACCTCCATTCCAAAAGCTTTTGCTACTTTTGCAACCTGAGTTCCAATCTTACCTAATCCAATTAATCCCAGTAATTTTCCTTTTAATTCTAAACCAATTGTGGATTGCCAATAACCTTGGAACATATTATCTACTTCCTGTTTCATATTTCTTAACAAACCTAATATTAAAGCCCAAGTAACTTCTGCCGCTGGATTAGAATTAATATCTGTTCCACATACTAATATTTTATTTTTTTTAACTGCTTCAAAATCAATAGCTTTATTTCTCATACCCGAGGTCATAATATATTTCAAATTTGGCAAAGAACTTATCAAAGACTTAGTTATGGGAGTTCTTTCTCGCATTATGAAAAGTACATCAAATTTCTCTAGAGCAACTATTGCCTCTTTTTCATCTAAAAATGCCTCATTAAAAACTTCAAATTCATATTTGTGCTTAAATTTTTGAGTATCAATTATTTGATCAAACACGTTTTGATAATCATCTAAAACTGCAACTTTAAGCATTTGCCCTCCTGTTTGATAAATAAATGCCTGTAAGAATAAAACTAGCTCCCACAAAATGATACATTTCAAATTTTTCTTTAAATATAACAATAGCCATTACTGCACTTAGCAATGGCATCAATTGAATAAACATTGTGGCACGGTTTGGACCAACTATTTCTACACCTTTTTGCCAACAATAATAAGCAGCTAAAGCGGGAAAAATCACAACATAAAAAAGAATTATAAAAAAAGATTTATTTAAATTAACTTCAAGACCAATTGATCTTTCATAAAAAAATTGAGGAATTAAAAAAATAATACCAACTGAAACCATTAATTGTATTAAAGTAAATTGCGAAAATTTAAATTTATTTTTCTTTAGTAAAGTTGAATAAAGAGACCACGTAAATACGCAGACTAACATCCAAAGATCACCTTTATTAAAACTTAAGTCAATTATTTTTCGAATATTAGCATTTGAAATTATTGCACAAATTCCTATAACTGATAACAATAATCCAATTAATTGAAATTTATTTGTTTTATCAACATTCATGACAGATGAAATTATAATTGTAACCGCTGGTATCGCTGAAAGCACCAAGACTGCATTGATTACTTGAGTAAAAGTAAGCGCAACATAAACCACCGAATTAAAAGTGCTTATTGATATGACGCCCATAAAACTTATAACAATCCAGTATTTTTTTATATGAGATAAATTATTGTAAATTTCTTTGTAGGTAAAAGGTATTAAAATTAACCAAACTGAAACCCATCTTAAAAAATTTAAAGTTAAAGGAGGAACTTCAAATAAATAGGCAAATTTTCCTATTATAAAATTTCCTGACCAACAAAATGTTGCAAACACGAGCAATGAATAAGCTAAATAATTTTTTGACAAAAAGTTCCTAATTAAATCTTGAAGAGCTGTAAGGTTTTAAATCTAAATTTGTTTTTTCACCCGCAGCTATTCCAGAAATAATTTTGCCTGTAATAGCTCCTAAAGTCCACCCTAAATGATGGTGTCCAAACGCATAAATTATATTTTTGTTTTTTTTGGATGGGCCTAAAATAGGTAGAAAATCAGGTAACGTGGGTCTAAAACCTAACCACTCATCGTGATGGTCTTCCAGCTGAGGTAGTAGCTCTTTTGCGCATCTGATCACATAATCAATTCTTTTTTTTGAAGGTGGATTTTTTAACCCACCTAGTTCCACTGTTCCAACGGCTCTTAAGCCCTGATTCATTGGAGTCATGCCAAATCCTCTATCCAAAAAAATAACTGGCCTGGAAATCAAATTTTCCATATTCTTAAAATGAACATGGTATCCTCTTTCAGTATCAAGGGGAATTTTTTCTCCAAGCTGATCGGTCAAATCTTTTGAAAATGCACCTGAAGCAATAACTGATTTTTCAAAAATATACTCTTGATTTTCAGATTTTATAATTGTTTGATTTTCATCATTTTGTTTTATGCTTTTAATGTTTTCTTGAATAAATTTTCCTCCTTTTTTTAAATATAACTTAAAAATTTCTTTTAATATTTGATGAGGATCTTTGGCGTGCATTGCATTCTCATAAATCACCCCAGCATCAAAAACTGGCTTTAAATTTGGTTCTAGTTCTAAGATTTCTTTCTGCGTTAAAAGTTTTTGTTCAATTCCTAAATCATTTCTGATTTTTATTTCTAGTTGTCTGCTTTTGAGATTCTTATTAGTCCAAACATAAATAATACCTCTTTTTTTTACTAAATTTGTAACATCAATTTCTTTAAAAATTTCTTCATAAGCATCATTGGATAAGTTTAAAATTTGATGCATATATTTAGCAGTATGTAACATTGATTTTTTATTAAAATTTTTTAAGTAATTCAAAAACCAAGGTATCATTTTAGGAATATAATTCCATTTTAACGCTAATGGTCCGTAAGAACTTAAAAGCATTTTAGGCACATCGTATAAAACATCTGGTCGATTAAATTGCAAAACAGCATAAGGTGAAAAATGTCCAGCATTGCCATATGATGCTGGCTTAAATGATTGGGACAATGGATCATTTCTGTCAAATATTGTAACAGGAATACCTTTTTTTATTAATTGAAATCCAATGCAAACTCCTTGAATTCCAGATCCCACTATACCGACTGATTTACATCTATAGTTTTCCATAATAAGTTTATAAAGCAAACTTATAAGATTTTGTAGTGCGGTAGATTATGCTAGTGCTTCTGAGTCTTTATTTACTACAGTCTCAGGTTGTTCTTGATCTTTAGATTTTTTATCATCCTTTGGCTTACTGAATAAAAAATCAGCTGAAAGTTTTGATTTAGCGTTGTTAGATTTTTTTATGTAACCATCAATATCTGCACCGTTTTCTGTCTTTAAATTATTTGAAAATTCTATATCACCCTTAACAGTGCCTGAACTACCTATAACAATATCATCACCTGAAATTTTACCATCCATATGACCGTGTATTTCAACGTGATCACCTTCTATTGATCCAGAGACCGATCCTGTTTCTCTAACTATAATCTCTCTAGAAATGACTGGTCCCTTTACCAATCCTGCAATATCAATTGCTCCAGAACTGTTGATTGTTCCCTCTATGCTTACAGTCTCGCTTATTAGAGATCTTTCTGTATCTTTGATTTTATTTTTCTTATCACCAAACATATAAATTCTACTTAACTAATCACCTATAAGAAAAGTTTACAAGTATTATTTAAAATAAAAATTTGACCATTATAGGTTTTTTATCTAATTGACAGGTGAATCCTTGTATATTTTACAAGACATGACTATCCCTAAACCTAACATAATTGCCATCATGGAGGATCCTCCGTACGACATTATAGGCAAAGGAGAGCCTACAATCGGCAATAATCCAAGCACCATTCCCATATTCACTACGACATATATAAAGAATGCAGTCGCGAAACTGTAGCAATAGAGCTTTCCAAAGTTACTTCTAGTAAGTTTTCCAATTTTTACAATTCTAGAAACTATTAGCGCATATAATAGTAAGATAAAAATAGATCCAAAAAAACCAAATTCTTCAGAAAAAAGTGTAAAAATAAAATCAGTATGCTTTTCGGGTAAATAATCCAAATAACTTTGCGAACCATTTAAAAATCCTTTTCCAAACAATCCTCCTGATCCTATAGCAATTTTTGACTGTATAATTTGATACCCAGCTCCAAGAGGGTCATTTTCTGGATTTAAAAAGGTTAATATTCTCGCTTTTTGATATGGTTTTAAAAAAGAAATAGCTACTGGCAATAAAGTGATAAATAAAATTAAAGAATAAACAAAGAATTTTGCTCTTACTCCTGCAAGCCATGCTACTACTACGCCACCAGATGCGATTAATATTGCAGTTCCAAGGTCTGGTTGCATTACAACTAAAAGAACAGGAGCGATTAATGCTACAACAGGAAGAAATAAAAATTTTAATCTATTAATATTATCAATTGAAATTCGATGGTAATATTTTGCTAAAAATAAAATTAAACCTATTTTCATTAGTTCTGAAGGTTGAAGATTCATAAAATATAAATTTAGCCACCTTTGAGAGCCAGATGAAGTTAAGCCGAAATACTTGACACCAATCAAAAGAAATAAAAATGAAATATAAATTAAATAACTTGTATTATGCCAAAATCTTATTTGTATAAAAGATAAAATAATAAACATTACAAAAAATACTATAAATCGAACAACATGACTTTCTGTATGATATTTAAACTCACCACCATCAGTGGAGTACATTGCAAACATACTTACAATACCCAAAACCAAAATTGAGAAGACTAGGATATAATCTATCGCAAAAATTTTATCTTTGAAACTAAGGCTTGATTGAATAGATCTTGGTTGAAACATTAGACTAAATCCCCTGGTGAATTATTAATAGATTGTCTTAAATCATGTCGTTCTAAAACTTTTCTAATAACTTTCTTTGCAATAGGTGCAGCTGCTTTACTTCCAGAACCACCATGTTCAACAACAACGCTTATAGCATATTTTGGATCATTAACAGGAGCATAAGCAATAAATAAAGCATGATCTCTATTTTTATATTCTAAACTTTCTTGTTTAACTTCAGCCTCTCGTTGTTCCTCTGTAAATTTTTTGATTTGAGATGATCCAGTTTTTCCTGCAAAAGTAAAACGAGTATCCTCTATTCTTGATCTATAAGATGTTCCTCCAGGTTCATTAGTTGAGGAGTACATTGCGTCTTTAATAATTTTTATATTTTCTTGATTCTTAAATAATGGTTTTAACTCAAAATTAGATACCAATAATTCTTGAGGTAATGGTTGGTCTGGATTTTCATTTTTAAATTTAAGATATTCTTTTAAACTATTTTTTGTTTTATCAAATATTACTCTTGGTTTAATTTCAAACCCTCCATTAGCAATTTGAGCAGTCATCAAACATAATTGTATTGGTGTACTCTGAAAATAACCTTGACCAATACCAGAGTGCAAAGTTTCACCCAAATACCAATTTTGACCAATAAATTTTTTCTTCCAAGTGGTGCTAGGCACAACACCCGCTTTCTCTTCAATGAAATTATTTAGCACTTTTTTTCCTAACCCAAATTTTTTCGCAGTCTCTGATAATCTGTCTACGCCCAGTCTTCTTGCAATTTCATAAAAGTATACATCACAAGATCTTTTCATACCCGATCTTAAGTTCATAAAACCATGACCTTCTTTCTTCCAGCAGTGAAACTTCTCACCAAATAACTCTATTTTACCGGTACATTTCACAGCTTTAGATGGGTTAATTATTTTATTTTCTAAAGCACTTAAGGCTACTAACGTTTTAATGGTTGATCCTGGAGGGTATAAACCAGATATTGCTTTATTGATTAAAGGTTTTCTTTCATTGTTAATTAGATCATTCCAGTAATTTTTTTTTATTCCATGAACAAATGCGTTAGGATCATAATTAGGTGATGAAACCATAGAAATAATATCACCATTATAAATGTCCATTACACAAACGGATCCGGCTTTACCTTTTAAAGTTTCAGAAGAAAATTGTTGTATTTCTGAGTCTAATGTTGTTTTAAAACTTTTTCCTGACTCTCCTTGATCTACTTGAATTTGTTTAATTCTTTTACCGAATGCATTTACTTCATATCTTTGAAAGCCGACTTTTCCAATTATTTCTTCATCTAATCTTCTTTCCAAACCAGTTTTTCCTACTGACATACCCGGCACTGACATATCTTTTAGATATTTCTTATTCTTTAAGTCCTTTGCGCTTACTTGAGATACATATCCCAAGACATGAGATGAAGAATTATCTTTATAAACTCTTGCAACTGACACTATAGGCTCAATACCTGGGAGTTCATGTAAAAATAAATTCACTCTTGAAAATTCTGACCATTGTAAATTGTCAGAAATTATAATTGGTTCCCATGGTTTTTGTTTAGCTATTTTCCTCTTTAAAGAAAAAATTTTTTTATCGCTTATGTTTAATATCGATTTCAATCTAAAAAATACTTCCTCAATACTACTAGAGTTTTCTGGTATTAAATGTATTTGATATACTTGCCTGTTGGATGCTATTTCTTTATTAAAGAAATCTTTAATTATTCCCCTCTCTGGCGCTAATTTCCATTCTCTAAATCTGTTTTTATCAGATAAAGTTTTATATTTTTTGCTTTCGTTTATTTGTAATGAAACCAAACGACCTAAAACTCCAACCACAACTATTGCTTTACTAATTGTAAGCAAAAACATTCTTCTACTTATTATCTTTGATTTAATTACAGTATTACCAGAACCAGCACTAAGCATTTCTACCAATTGTTATGAGTGAGTTATAAATATTAAAAAAAAACCAAAAGAAAGGAAAAAATATCAGTGTAAAAAAAGTATTATAAGAAATCTCAATAAATTGAATTGAAATATTTGAAAAATTTGTACCTAATATATAAAAAGTTAAGTTCGAAAATATAATTGCAATAAAAAAAGTAAACCATTCAGTTGTAATGCTTGTATTAACTGTCATATTTTTAATATAAGCTGCAACTAAAGATATAACTAAATAAGTTAATGAACTCAATCCTAAAGGAATGCCTACAACTACATCGTTAATTAATCCAGCAAAAAAAACATGCCCATTACCTAAAACCTCAGGTCTTTTTAATGACCAAAAATAAATAATTATCAATTGAATATTAAAAGATAAAATTTCAAAATAACTTTCAAAGTGACTGTCTATTTCACTTATAGAAAGATAGTATAATAGTATTAGTGGTCCATAATTTGGCATTTTAGAAATTGACCTAATTCTTATCATCTAAAGTCCTCCTCATTTATTCTTTTAACATCAACTTTAACGAATGAAAGTTGACTTGCTTCAGAAAAAAGTTTTACATCCCCATCTATTGTTGTGATTCCAACAGGTGAGCCAGGAAGAAATATGCCGTCTTTCCCAGAGGTAAAAACATCAATACCTTCTTCAACTATATATCCATCAGGCAAATATTCTAGAACAGGATTTGTTTTTCCAACCCCTTTTAATATTGCTTGGATTCCCTCATCCCCAAATGTTACTGGAATTCTACTGTTTAAGTCGTTTAAAAGTAAAACTCTTGAAGATAAATAATTTGTTTCAACAACTCTACCGACCAAATATTCTTTATCAAGTACAGGCATTCCTTTTAAAATACCAGATTTAGAACCTCTGTTTATGATAATTGATTTTAGATATGGGCTACTTTTATCAATAAGAACTTTTGATAATATCATGTTTTCTTTTTTTAAAAAAGATTCTTCTGATTCAAGTATCTTTTTTAAATTTTTATTTTGGTTTGATAAAAATTCTACGTTTAATTCTTTTTGTTTATAAGCTTCTAATTCCTCTTTTAATCTCTCATTTTCTTTTTTTGTATTTAACAAATTTGTGACGCTACCTGTTGCCTTAGGAACAAACTTCATTGGAGAAGATGCTACTAATGATATTCTGTATACACCGTCATTGATTATTGCTCTTATTGGTTTCATAAATTTAAAACCATAAGCATCAAGAAAAAATATTATAGTTGCTAATATTAGTAATGACACGATAGAAAATTTTTGAGCAGCACCTCTTTGAAGAAGTGCTGAACGAAATGCTATTCCAAAATCATCTCTACTAGAAGACATTTATCTTTTAGATAAGTTAATACTCTGACAACATTGTAGAAAACAATTCCTCATTTTCTAACGCTCTACCAGTACCGACTGCTACGCATGATAAAGGATCGTCTGCAATAGTGACGGGTAAGCCTGTATCCTGAGATATTAATTTATCAATATTTTTTAATAATGCTCCACCACCAGTAAGCACTAAACCCATGTCTATTAAGTCTGCAGATAATTCGGGTGGGGTATTTTCTAAAGCTTCTTTAATTCCTCCTAAAATTTGATTCAAGATTGGCATTAAAGCTTCACAAGCATCTTTCTCGGTTAACTCAATTTCTTTTGGTGTTCCTGATCTTATGTCTCTACCTTTCATCAAAAAAGTATTAGGGGTTGATGGAATCGCGGTTCCGATTTCTTTCTTAATCTTTTCTGCTGTGGAGTCACCAATCATCAAATTCATTTTTTTTCTCATATAATCTATGACCGATCTATCTAAAGCGTCTCCTGCAACTCTAAGTGATTTAGAATATACTACTCCACCTAAAGACATTACTGCTATTTCGGTAGTACCACCGCCTATATCAACAACCATTGAGCCGGTTGCTTCTGATATTGGTAATCCTGCCCCTATAGCTGCAGCGATTGGTTCTTCGATCAATTGTACTTTTCTAGCACCAGCAGCAAGTGCCGAGTCTTGAATTGCTTTTCTTTCTACTGGAGTAGATCCAGTAGGCACACATATTAATATTCGTGGGTTTGCAAAAGCATTTTTTTTGTGAACTTTTTTTATAAAATGTTTTATCATTTCTTCAGTTACTACAAAGTCTGCAATTACACCATCTTTTAGAGGTCTTATAGCTGATATATTACCTGGAGTTCTTCCCAACATGGTTTTTGCTTCGTCGCCTACTGCTAGAACAGATTTTTTTCCTCCATCTTCAATGACAGCAACCACAGAAGGTTCATTTAAAACTACACCCTGGTCTTTTAAAACTACTAAAGTATTCGCAGTTCCAAGGTCTATTGCCATGTCTTGAGACCATAATGATGATAATCCTGATAATCCTTTAAACATTTTTTTCTCCTTATATTTGTACGCTCAGACTTGGGTCTGGCGCTGTTTTTTCTCTTTTAATGATTAATTTATTCAATGCACTTAAGTAAGCATTTGCAGAAGCAACTAATGTATCTGTGTCAGCAGCCTGACCAACTGTAGTTTTTCCATTTTCTTCTATTCTGACGCTCACTGTAGCTTGTGCATCGGTACCTTCAGTAACTGCATGAACGTTATATAAAAGAAGTTTTACATCGTGCGGATATAATTTTTTAATACATTTAAATATCGCATCGACTGGACCATCTCCAGTTTCATGAGCACTTTTTACTTCTCCAAAAACTTCTAATGTCATTTCAGCTTTTTGTGGTTCACCTGTTCCAGCGAATACCTTTAGTGACTTAAGTTTAATAACATTATCTTCTGTAACTAAACTATCATCAACTATTGCTGCAATGTCTTCATCATAAATATGCTTTTTTTTATCTGCTAAAATTTTAAATTTTCCAAAAGCTGTTTGTATGACGTCGTCTGTAACACCAACATAACCAAGATCATTTAGTTTATCTTTAAATGCATGTCGACCTGAATGCTTACCCATAACTAGTGAGGTTTTGTGGACACCAACACTTTCAGGAGTCATAATTTCATAAGTGTTTCTATTTTTCAACATTCCGTCTTGATGAATTCCTGACTCATGTGCGAAAGCATTTTTCCCAACGACAGCTTTATTAAATTGAACAGGAAAACCTGTTGCATTAGAGACAACTTTTGATGCTTTGCTTAAAAGCTTTGTATTAATATTTGTATTGTAGGGCATTAAATCATGTCGTGTTCTCATAGCCATTACAACTTCTTCA
>MDTG01200729.1_pt1 | contig 12750 bp, 12 predicted proteins | sample 811421 | NCBI WGS metagenome assembly MDTG01 (sample SAMN05326645, study PRJNA326480) | marine metagenome | isolation source: seawater | place: Pacific Ocean: South East | collected 2011 | reverse complement strand
TCATATTAATGATATAATAAAAAAAAATGATATAGTAATAACGATGGGTGCTGGAGATATATATAAAACTTTAGATAATATTTATACTTTTATAAAATGAAAAATAATTTTAAAAATATCATCAAATTGTTAAATGAAAAAAAATGTAATTTTTTGGAAAATGTTTCTATGAAAAAACACACAACTTTTGGTATTGGTGGTAAAGTCAAGTTATTTATTTTACCAAAATCTCTAAAAGAATTACAACTTATAATAGAATTATTAAATGAAAATAATATTGACACCTATTTCATAGGCTCAGGATCAAACTTATTAGTTTCGGATAACGATTTGAAGTGTGCAATAATTTCATTAAAAAAGACATTTAAAAAAATTGAATTTAAAGACCAATATGTAATTGTTGAATCAGGTGCTATGCTGAGTACTTTAGTTAGAAATGTAAACAAAAGAAATATAAAAGGTTTTGAAAGTTTATTAGGAGTTCCAGGAACTGTTGGTGGTGCGCTAATTATGAATGCTGGTGCATTTGGTTCAGAAATATCAAATATGTTTCTTTCTGCAAGAACAATTAATAGCAAAGGGGTTATAAAAAAATATTCAAACAATAATGTAAGTTTTTCATATAGAAATTCTACTTTCCCAAAAAATGAAATACTCATTGATTCTATTTTTAAATGTGAAATTGGTGAAAAAGAAAAAATAAAATTAATTAAGACAAGTTCCTCTAATGAAAGAAAAAATAAGCAACCACTCAATTATAGATCTGCAGGTAGTATTTTTAAAAATCATGAAAAATTTGCAGCAGGATATTTAATTGATAAAGCAAAATTAAAAGGAATACAAATTGGAGATGCCCAAATTTCTGAGAAACATGCAAATTTCATAGTCAATAAAGGTAATGCTAAAGCTAAAGATGTTATTCATTTAATAAATATTATTAAGGAAAAGGTATATACTAAATTCAAAATAAATCTGGAGCTTGAAATAAAGTTAATTGGTATAAAATGAAAAAAATATTTAAAAAATTAACCTATAAAATTACAGTCATCGTTTTGTGTGCAAGTTTTATATACTCGAATTATTTATATATAAAGATGTCTAATAAATTTAAACTAAATAAAATCGATATTGTCGGAAATAATTATATAGATAATGAATTAATACTAAATACAATTGAACCTTATTTAAGCGATGATATACGGAAAATTAAAATAGAAAAACTTAAACAAAGATTAATGAAAAATAATTTTATAGATAAAATCAAAATCTACAAACAGATTCCATCAAAAATAACTATACAAATTGATGAAAAGAATCCAATTGCACTAGTTAATGATTTTAATAAAAACTATTTTATAGATTCAAATAAAAATATTATCCCTGCAGATTTATCATCAATAAATTTTTATATAAATATACCTATTGTATCAACTGATAAAAAAATTAATCTAGGAAAAACATTCAATATAATATCATCAATATATAAAAATAATAATAAAATTTATGATAATCTAAATGAAGTGGTTTTTGAAAATAAAAAAATAAAATTAATTTTTAATAATCTTACTAAGGTTATAATAAATGATAAAAGTTTTAACGAAGAATTAAATAATTTTTTTGCTTTCACTAAACAGGTTAATATGAATTTAGAATCTTATAATTATCTTGATTTTTCTAACAAGGATTTAGCATATATATTGGAAAACTAATAAAATGAAAAAAAATAAAATAATTACAGGAATTGATATAGGTACAACAAAAATTGCTGTTATCATATGTGAGATTGAAAATAATAAAAATATAAATATAATAGGTTTTGGACATAGTACTTCAAATGGTCTTAGGAAAGGAATAGTTGAAGATATAGATGAAACTTCAAAATCTATTTCACAAGCATTAAAACAAGCAGAAGATCAAGCAGAAATTGATATTGAATCAGCTTATGTTGGTATTACAGGGGCGCATGTTAAGGGAATAAATTGCACAGGTGCTATAACTATTGCAAATAATGAATATAGAGATCCTGCTGGAGAAAAAATTTCAAATAAAAATATAAAAAAAGTTCTTGAACATGCTCAAGCAATAAATTTGTCTCCAGATAGGAAAATACTTCATACTCTTTCAAAAGAATTTAAAGTTGATAATAGACCAAATATTAAAAATCCAGAAGGTTTATCTGGACATAGACTTGAAGCTAATGTTCACCTTGTTACAATTGCAAGAAATATTGAAAAAGACCTAGAAACATGCCTCAATAGAGTAGGAATTAATTTTGATGGCTTTATACTTGAGCCACTTGCTTCAGCTTATTCAGTGTTAGACATTGATGAAAGAAATTTGGGTACAGCATTAATAGATATAGGAGGAGGAACCACGGATGTTATTGTGTACTATAATAACTCAATACTTCATACGGGAGCAGTGCCACTTGGCGGAGCAAATATAACAAATGATATTGCACATGGAATCAGATGTCCTCTTGATAAAGCTGAATCAATTAAATGTGAATATGGAATAGCAAAAGAATCTTTGGCTTTAGATGAAAAAAATATATCTATAACAGGTAAAAATGGTAGAAATGATTTAGAAATATCACAAAAAGATATTGCTAAAATTATTGAACCAAGAATGAAGGAAATATTTATTATGGCAAAAAATGAAATTAGTAATACTGAGCATGATGACAATCTTACATTTGGGATAGTTATAACAGGTGGTGGATCAAAACTAAAGCATATAGAAGATTTAGCTAGTGATATTTTCCAACAAGATATAAAACTTGGCCAACCACATTCAATTAATGGTATAAATGATATTATTACTAATCCAAGATATGCCACAACAATTGGATTAATTAAATATGCTTTAGAAAATAAAAATTCATTTTTTGAAAATGAATCAGTAAATAAAAGTTTTGCAACAAAAATGAAAAATAATTTAGAAAAATTTATTAATTACTTAAATATAAAATAAAGGAGATAATATGTTATTTGAACCAGCTAACTTATCAGATCAAAAAGCTAAAATTTTAGTTATCGGTGTTGGAGGCGGAGGTGGAAATGCATTAAATAGAATGATTGCAGATGGAATGAATTCAGTTGAATTTATAGCGATAAATACTGATGCTCAAGATTTAGAAAATAATAATTCTCAAACAAAACTTCAAATTGGTAAAGAGCTAACTAAAGGATTAGGAGCAGGTGCAAACTCAGAGGTAGGCAAAGCGGCTGTTGATGAAAATAAAGAAATAATTATTCAAGATCTTAAAAAATCAGATATGGTATTTATAACTGCTGGTATGGGAGGTGGAACTGGTACAGGAGCTGCCCCTGCTATTGCTAAAATCGCAAAAGATCTTGGTGTTTTAACAGTAGGAATAATAACAAAACCATTTGCATTTGAAGGGCCTATTAGGAAAAAAAGAGCTCTTGAAGGTATTAAGGAAATGAAAAAAAATTGTGATACATTATTAGTTATACCAAATGAAACATTATTAGAATTAGCAGATGAAAACACATCTGTTATAGAATCATTTAAATTAGCTGATTCTGTACTTAATCAAGCAACAAAAGGAATTTCAGAGTTAATAAACAAACCTGGATTAATTAATTTAGACTTTGCAGATGTTGAAACTGTTATGAAAAATATGGGTGATGCAATAATGGGAACAGGTATTGCACGAGGTGAAGAAAGAGCGATACTTGCAGCTCAACAATCAATAAATTCTCCTTTACTTCAAAATGCAAATATAAAAGGTGCTAAAGGCTTACTAGTAAATATAACTGGACCTAAAGATATGACTATACATGAATTGAATGATGCTTCAAGCATTATTTATGAAGAATCTGGAGAAGATGCAAACGTTATTTTAGGGTGTGTTATTGATTCAGAATTAGAAGATGAAATCAATGTTACTGTTATAGCAACTGGATTAGATTATGATGAATATCCTAATTTCTATCAAGATGAAACTAAATATAGTAATAAAAATTTAATACAAAATAATTCTGAAAAAAATACTGATGAAAATATTGAGACAAATTATGAAGCTAAACAAGATACAGACAAAAGTAAAGATGAAATAATAAAAGAGAATAATAATTCAGAAAATAATATACCAATTTTTGGTGAAGAATTAGATATTCCTACTTATCTTAGAGATAAAAACTCTTAAAAGTAACTTTAAATATTTTTTGACTTTTATTAGACTTAATTAGTTTAATATTCCCATTATGGATGTATTCTATAATTCTTTTTGTTAAACTTAGACCTAAACCCCACCCCCTTTTTTTAGAACTATAACCGGGTTTAAAAATTTTATTTTTATTTTTTGATTCTATTTCTTTTCCATCATCAGAAAATAAAATTATCACTTTATTGTTCTCAGAAAAAACGTCAATATTTATATTCCCAGTTTTATCAACAAATGATTCTATAGAATTTTTTATAATATTCTCAAAAGCCCAATAAATCAATAATCTATCTCCTAAAATAAAAAAATCTTGTTTACATTTTTTTTCAATATTTATTTTTTTTGATTTAGGCAACCTTAAAAGAAAGTATTTAACTACATCATCAATTATATCTGCTACATTTATTTTTACTAATTTAGTTTTTGAACCTATTTTATTAAATTTATTAGAAATATTTTGTATATGATTAATCTCATTTTCCATAGAATTAATTATTTCATCTTTATTTAATTTATCTTCTTTTAAAAGGTCCAGCCAACCTAATAAAGATGATATGGGTGTACCTAATTGATGTGCAGTTTCTTTTGCCATTCCTGCATAAATAAAATTACTTTCACTTGAATAAATAATACTTAGTCCTAATAAAATCAATAAAAATATTAATATAAAAAAACCAAATCCAATAAATGGAATTAAATTAAATCTATTATTTGATATAGAATCAGAATAATGTATTTGCACAACAGGCTCATTATTAATGCTTATAACTGTTAGTGGTTCATAAATCTCATCCATATTTTCAACCATTTTTTCAATATCAATACTATAAATTGGAATTACAGATTGAATTGCTAATTCATCTTTTTTTGAAATATTTTCTTTATCTATTTTCAATATTTTTGCAGCATCTAAAACTTCTTTACTATATTGTATTTCAAGATCTTGGTAGTCAATTGTACCATCACTATTTTTAGTTGTAATAATCATAGGTATTTTAAATTGTCTTAGTAGAGGTATAAATTCAAATTTCAGATAATTTAAATCAATTTCATTTTCTTGAATTTTATTGTTATAAACTTCAACTAATGTTTGAACTTGATTCTTTAATTGTATGCTCGCTGTTTTGGAAATAGTTATATTAATATAATAAAAAAAAGAAATTAATAGGAGACCCACAATTAAAAAAATAAATTTAGACTTATTATTTAATATAGAATTATACATGCTTTCTTCTATTATTTATACCTATTACAATTAATACAATAATTAAAAATGCAGAAATCATATTAAGCAATTTACCAATAATAATATCTATTGGATCAAATTCAATAATAATTCTATTATCACCTGATGGAACAATCAATCCTTTAAAAAGACCATTAATTTTAAGTATCTCATAATCTAAATTTGTTTTCCAACCTGGATAAAAAATTTCACTTAAAAATAATAATTGATTTGATTCTGATTTAGTATTAAGAATTATTTTATCAGGTGACCAATATTCGATATCGACAGTAGCATTTGAATCATATTTAATTTTTTCTATTATTTCTAACTCATTCTTTTTTAAATCACTAACATCAATTAAAGAATTTTCTTTTGGATTAAAAGATGAACTAGTAATTAAGTTATAAATATTAATATCTTCTTTTTCACTATTATATAAATTAATATCATTAATAAAAAAATATCTTGGCTTATTTTCTATTTCATGAAGGTAAATATCAATTTTTTGATTATCAATCCATTGCTTTCTTCCAAAATAGTTCATTTTTAATTTTTTATAATTATTTGATAAAATATTTTCAGAAATAATATATTTTACATTTAACAAATTCAAGTTGTTAAGATTATAGTTAAATGGGTTTTTAGCAGAAAGTAATTTGTTATATGAACTTAGTTTTGCAGGGTGGTATCCATTTATGTTTTCAATATTAAATGCTGCCCATCTATTTGGATTGCTTTGTGTCAAATCAATTATCCGATAAGGTTCATTAAAAAAATTATTTTGATCGTTTAAGTATTGTATTAGCGAGTCACTATTTAAAAAGTTCTGCAAATAGGAATTATCTTTCAAAACTTCTTTATGCGGTTGATGATACTTTTGATAAATTATGTCATAATCAATTCTTATATAATCAAAAATCAATATAAATATAAATATCATAAACATAATATTATTATTTAAAGAAATTTTATAAAACAAAATAAAAGATAATAATAATATTAGAATAATAAAAATTTGAAAATTTAAATCTCTGTTAAAGGAACTATCTAAATTATCTATCATTGTATTTACTTTATTCATTTCAGAGTATAGATTTGCAAATATAATTTTATTAAAATCAATTTGATTTATCTTACCATCATTATTATGATCTTTAACTACATATGAATATAAGTGAAGAGTTTTTCTTTTATCTTTAATTATTTTCTTTTTTAAGCCAATCCAATCAGAATTTCTACTTGAATTACTAATTAAAATTGGATTAATAATATTATTCAAATTTTCCTCAATTGATAAAAAATTAATATTTGTTTCTTTACCTATCATTTTATTTATATAATTTTCTTGACGGTCAAAAAATTTGTTAGCAAACAAAAATAACAAAATAAAAGACGATACTAAAATAAATTGTTTATAAACATATTTATTTTTTGAACTAATAAGAACAGCTAATCCAATTGATGCTAATATAATAATAGAAAAATAAGTAATAATTAAGAAATATACAGGAACTCGAAACTTGTTAAAAAAAGGAAGATAATTGTAAAAAAATTCATAAAAAAATAAATTGTATTTACCCGTTGCAAAAATCAGTGATAATAAAATTGAAAAAGAAAAAAATAATTTGTAATCTTTTTTAAGTTTTGATTTTAATAAACCTATAATCGCTAAATAAATTACAATAATCCCAAAATAATTTGCAAAATCAGTAAATTGAAAAAAACCATAATATGATTTTCCACCAAAACCATAAAAATATGGCATAAAAAATGTAATAAATTCATTATAATGTAGGGACCAAGAAGTAGCTTGCTCAATTCCATAACCTCCTACGGAATCAGCTCTGACTGAATTATCGGAATATTTAAGTGCAGGCAAATAAATATTCATTGAAAATATTAAGCCCAATATCATTGAAGAAATAATTAATAAATATTTATTTATAAAATTGATGTTTGAATTATTTTTAATATTAAAAATAAATTTAATTAATAAATAAAGTCCTATTAACATCCAAGTATAGTATGCAATTTGAACGTGGCCACGTTGTAATTGAAGACCTATAAATAATGCTAGTAATGAAAAATTAATTAGATTTGGATCATCATATTTTCTAAACAAAAAAAGAATTATCCATGGGATATAGAGTGCTGACATCACTTGGCTTCCATGGCCGTGAACGAAATAAGCAATCATGTATGGTGAAATCATAAATAATGAAGAGCCAAAAAATGATACATATAAATTCTGTTTTAGATATTTTAGAAGTAAAAACATACCAACACCTCCAAATAAATAATGTAAGATAAAATTCCATACCCAAGGCATACCAAAATCCTTAAAAAACAAAAAAAACTTTTGAGGCAAATAATAATCAGTAGATCCAATAAAAGAATGAATGCTTGGCATTCCACTAAAAATATAAGGGAACCAATAATTATAGTCTACTTTATAGATATTTTTTATATTTTCAATTGATTGTTTAAATGCTTGAGGTGCTAATGTGTCTCCACTTACAAAATTACTGTCACCAAATAAAACTTTATTAAAGAGAGCTATTAAAATTATAAATAATAGAGAAACCACATATAATATATCATACTTTTTCTTCATCTAAGAATAATAATAACAATATATAAAATAAAATAGAAAGGAATCATTATTAAATGAAATAATAAGATTAAAATTGAAATCATCAAATTATTGTTTGAAAAAATAAATTTAATCATAGATATAAACTTCTTAAACATTTTCTTAAATTTAAAAAAACCTTTGAACGAATGAGAAACATTATGTTGTATGAAAGTAGAATCAATCACATAACAACCTAAATTCATTTTTTTGGCTCTAAAACATAAATCAACATCTTCATAATACATATCATATTTTGTATTAAAACCTTTAAGGTTATCAATATTTTTTTTACTTAAAAACATTGAACAACCAGATATATAATCAGTTTTCCTTGTTTTATAAGCTCCTAATTTAGAATTTTTATTTAATCCTATATGCTTAGTGTATCCTAAAAATTTATTAACTTTGCCGCCAGCAAACCAAATTTTACCTTCAGAATTAAAAATCATTGGTGAATATATATTATTAGTGCCAAAATTATTAGCGTTTGAAACTAAATCATTTAAAATATTAGAGTCTGAAATAATTGTATCATTATTAAGAATAAAATAATAATCAATACTATTATTATTTTTAAATTCATCAAATGCTATATTGTATCCTTTTGAATAACCTAAATTGCTTTTATTTTTAATTAATTCATAAAATTTAAAATTTTTTTTAATAAAACTAATAGAATCATCATTTGAATTATTATCAATTATACAAACTGAATAATTAGTATAATTAATTTTATTTATTGATTTTAAGCAATTTTCTATAACTCCCATACCATTCCAATTAAGAACTAATATTTTAATATGTGGATTCATTTACTATTCAAAATTAATATTAGTTTTTTAATAAATAGTTCAGTTGAATAATTCTTCTTATATTCATTTATATATAAAAAATCGTCTTTTTGATGTTTATTCATAATACTAGTTATCAAACTTGCTAAGCTTTTAGCATTTTCACTTTCAAATGTGAAACCTGTTTTTCCAATTACTACATTTTTAACTAAACTATCTAAATTGCTTACAATAACAGGAGTATTAAAGTGATATGCCATTGGGATAATGCCACTCTGAGAGGCCGTCTTATAAGGGAGCACAGCAAAATCAGATGCACAAAAATAATTATGCACTTGAGTGTCAGGTATATAATTATCAAACCAATTAATCTCAATATTTTTATTTTTACACAAATTTTTATATTTTACTTGATTATCATAAAATTCACCAGCTATAAGTATTCTTATTTTCTTTTCAATTGATTTATCTAAGTAATTTAAAGAATTAAGAAAGACATCTAAACCTTTATAATCTCTAATTAATCCAAAAAATAAAAAATTAATTTTATTATTTCTAATTCCAAGATTTATACACGCATCATCTTTATCAATTAGAGGATTTAAATCATTTAAAATAGGCAAAAAAAGTTTTTTATATTCAAAATTATTACCAATGGATTTAACTTCATTTTCAACTTGATCAGACATAATAATAATTTTATCTAATTTAGATAAGAAATTTCTTATTAAAAATTTTTGAAATAAAAAATTTTCATGTGGAATTATATTATCACATATAGAATAAAATGAAGTGGCATCTGTTAATTTATTAATATTTTTTATTATAGAAATATATGCGGGTGCAAAAAATGGATGCCAAAATCTAAAGATTACTTTATCATATTTACCTTTTACAATTTCAAAAGAAGTTTTTTTCCATGATAGAGGATTTAATGAATCAATAATTCTAAATGAATTATATTCTTTTTCATTATCTCTTAAGTATTGAGTTTTACCAGGAAATAAAAAATCGGGATATTGTCGTTTGAAATTGAAAACGTCAATTTGATGATTTTTTTTTAATTCGTTATATATATTTTCTGAATGTTTTGAAATCCCGCCTCTATAAGGAGGGAAAGGAGTAATAAAGGCAATTTTCATTAATTAAAATTAATATATTCTGCATCATCTATATTAAAACTTTTTTTTCTATTTAAATACACGATTAATTCGCCTATAAGACCAATAGAAATAAATTGAATTCCAACTAAAAGTAATAAAATGCCAAAAAATAATAGCGGTCTATTAATTGAATATTTAACACCGATATTAAAATAATTAAACATCATCCATTTATATGATAAATAAATATTTGTAAAAAATCCTAAAAAGCTAAATAAAATTCCAAACTTACCAAAAAAGTGTAATGGCCTATTAAAATATTTTTTTAGAAATAATATAGTAATTAAATCAAATAAGCCATGAAACATCCTTGATGTGCCATATTTAGAAACCCCATACTTCCTCTTTCGATGATTTATTTGAACTTCAGAAATAATAAAACCACTGTTTTTTACTAAAACTGGTATAAATCTATGTAACCCCCCATAAATATTTAATGATTTAACAACTTTATTATTATATGCTTTCAGTCCACAATTAAAATCATGAATCTTAATTCCAGTAAGTGACCTTAAAACAAAATTGAATATTTTTGATGGGAAAGTCTTAGATAAAGGATCCTTCCTATTTTTTTTCCAACCTGATACCATATCAGAGCCATTATCTATTTCTTTAATTAATTTTTGAAATTCATTAGGATCATCTTGCAAATCTGAATCAAGAGTAATAATAATTTTTCCAGATGAAAAATAAAAACCAGCATTAAGTGCATCTGCTTTACCTTTATTTTTGTAAAAATTAATTAATCTTATATTTGAATTTTTTGAAGCTAAATTAGAAAGAATATTTTTTGATTGATCAGTACTTCCATCATTTATATATATTAATTCATAGGTCTTATTTTTATCAATTGAATTAAGTATTTGATTATTTAACTCAACTAAGGATTCTTCTTCATTAAATACAGGTATTACAACTGATATATCAAGATTTTTTTTCATATTTAAATAAAAAGAGGGCTTGTAAGCCCTCTTTAAATAATATCAAAATATATTATTTAGATGCAATAACTTCTTTTAATACTGCTTCTACTGATTTCCCCTCTGGAATAACAACCATTTCTTCTGAAAATCTTATAGCATTAGTTTTTTCAGAAAAACTTGATTTTATTAGTTTAACTCTATTCTTAGAATTAGAAGCTTTACCAGCAGCCTTATCACCAAATGTTTGTTTCTTTGCCATTAATATCCCTGTGTAATTATTTATATTAATTTACAAAAAAAAAATTAATAATTAAAATTTATTCAAATATAATATCCACATCTTCAACATCAAGTAAAGAATCTATTTCAGAATCTGTTAAATTTATTGAATTATCATTTGATAAATTACTTTTACTTAGCATCAATGGTTGATCTTCAGATTGATCTAAAGCATTATATCCAAAAAATATAACACAAATAAAAGCAAGTGCTGCAGCACCTTGGGCAATAGTTCCATAAGAAAATCTATTTATGAAAGAGTCAAACAACGATTTATTTTTAGAATTTTCATAATCATCGATTTTATTATTTAAATCAATCATGAAATTTCTATTTGTTTTAACTTCAGGTATCTTATTCATTAAATTTAGAAAATTTTTCATTTCATTATATTCATGAAGTAATTTTGGATTTTCTTTTAATTCTATTTCAAATGCTTCTCTTGAATCATCAGATAAATCATTTTCAATATATGCAATAATTTTATCTTTATAATTTTCACAATTCATCTATAATGTTACTCCTTTCTTTTTAATAATCTCTTTTAATTTTAATCTCCCGCGATTAATTCGAGATTTTACTGTCCCCAATGGGATTTGTATAATTTTACTTATTTCATCATAAGAAAGTTCCTGAATATCTCTAAAAATAATAATATTTCTAAATTCGATATCTAATTCTTGGAGAGATTCATGAATGATTAGATTATCATTTTTATCATTCATATTATCATTATTATTATTATTATCAGGAGATTTTGCAATAAATTCAACATCATCATTACCTAATTCAGTAAATGTAAATGTACCTCTTCTACTTTTTTTTCTTATTTCTGTAATAGCTAAATTTTGAATAATTGTATAAATCCAAGTAGAAAATTTCCCCATTGGCTTATAAAGATGTTTCTTTTTATAAACTTTTATTAATGTTTCTTGTACTAAATCTTCTGCAAGAGCATCATCATTAGTATATCTAAATGCAAAACTTTTAAGCTTATCTTTGAATCTTATTGCTATTTCAGTATATGCATCCCTATCTTCATTATTTTTAAATAAATCAATTAACTCTTCATTAGTTAATTCTTTATATTTATTTTGCATAATACCCCTTACATATTCTAGTAATTAAAATCATGAGCATATCATTGCTATTTAACGAAGTAGTCTTCATTAAGATATCTATATTTTTAATACTAATTATTATATTTGATATTTCCTCAATAGAATACTTGCTCTTATAAAATTTCATTTTATTGTTAATTATTTTATTAAATCCATTAAAGCCTTGGTTATTAGGATCTAAATTTTCAACAAGCAGCACCTTGAAAAAATTACCAACATTTATAATCAACCCTAAAACATTTTCACCATTCATTATTAATGAATTTAAATTCTCCACTGCCAATTTCAAGTTCTTTGTTCCTATATTATCAACTAAATTCCAGGATCTAATAGATTTGCTAGACCCATTAACACCATTAAATTCATCATAACTAATTTTAATATTTTTATTAAACAAAAAAAGTTTTTCAATCTCATT
>MDTG01195610.1_pt1 | contig 12750 bp, 10 predicted proteins | sample 811421 | NCBI WGS metagenome assembly MDTG01 (sample SAMN05326645, study PRJNA326480) | marine metagenome | isolation source: seawater | place: Pacific Ocean: South East | collected 2011 | reverse complement strand
GATGTAACTCAAAAGCTATACGGCGGTGATGTAACAAGAAAAAATAAATTACTTGATAAGCAAAAAAAAGGTAAAAAACGTATGAGGCAGTTTGGTAAAGTTGACATCCCTCAAAATACTTTTTTAAATGCGCTTAAAATGAAAGATAATTAAAAGTTTTTTCTTTTTAATAATTCACCTTGCTTAATTGGAGGCCACATATCATATCTTTTTATATACCAATCTATTCTAATAATATTTTCAATTAAAAAATAGATACAAACTATAATAAGTATAATTTTAGAATAACTTAATATAAATTTCATTTGAAAATTTATCATATATAGCCACATAGGTAATAAAATTATAATTAATAAAGATAAATTATAAGATACTCCAAATCGATAGGCTGGAGCATAAAAAAACCAAATGATATTTGAAAATACAATAATAAAAACAATAACTTTATAATTAGTATTAGAATATTTTTCTTTTAAATAATTAATAATAAAGTTTAATTTATTTATATTTTTTAATGTAATCCATATAAATGGAAGCAACAAAATTAGTAAATAAACAAGATAAGTTTCTATAATTTTATTTGAATGATTTGTTAGCCAAGTGTATATCCAACTTAAACCATTTACATTCATTGATGTTGTAATGTCTCCTTTAGCAAATGATTCAATTAAATAGGCTTCATTTATTGCAAATTCTCTATTAGAAAAACATGTTGCACTTATTGGCCACACTAGACACCCACTAATTATATAATTTTGATAAATCCAAGGTAAAGGGATTAAACAAGTAATCAGAAGTAGCCAATAATTTATTTTTTTAATTTTTAATTTAAATAATATAAAGAATAGATAAAAGTATAAGAGTGCATTGGTGATTTTAATTATCAATGCAAATTGGCAGAGAGAAAATATATAGAGAAAAATATTATACAGTTCACCTTTTTTACTATCAAATATGTAATAGGTTACAATTAACAAAACGTAAATACTTAAAATTACACCAGGAAAATCTGTACCTAAATCTTTAAACTGATTGAATACTCCTAAAAAAAATATCAAAGAGAAAAAAGATAAAACTGAAACGTAAAATTTTTTTTCTTTTAATGATTTTCTAAACAAAATAAAAAAATCATAAATTGAAATACAAAAAAAAAGTGCTGTTAAAATAAATAATGTACTTGTAAAGTAAGTTAAAGAAAAAATAGATGTTAAAAATAACCAATGGGAATTATAACTTATTCTTCTTTCATGTAAAATTGAGAATAAATCTTTATTTTTAAAATTTTGAATTGTCTCGTAATGATAATTAAAATCATCACTAACTCCAGCATAAAATGCATAAATAAAACTGAGTATTACTACAAATATAATAAAGACAGTCTCTTCTTTCTTTTTGGTGTTCTTAAAAAAACTAAATAAATAAATTATAGATCCAGTAAGTATTACAAATAAACTGATTGAATTTGTTATTGGTGTAATTAAATTAATAAAAATTAAGAAAAAACCTAAAATTAATAACCCTTTTATGAATAATATATTTTTAAGATTTAACTCAATATTATTTATTGGAATAAAAGTACTAAATAGTAATCCGTAACCAATAATACTTATTAGAATAAAAAATGTGAAAACTGGAAAAAGTAATTGATTTAGAAAATCCATACTCATTTTTTAAATTAACATTTATAAAATTTTTCTAATAATTTAACAGTTTTGCAAGATACATCTATTAATTTATTAGATAATTCATAATTTTTAAATCTAATTTCATTTTGAAAAGTATTTAAAAGTGAATTGATAGGTGTTTTAGTATTTTGGCATATTAATTTTTTACCAATGTACAATCTATGGTAATTCGTGTCATTCAAAATAAATTCTTTATTTTGAAGTAAAACTTTAATTTTTCGTAACTTTTTTTTAAACAAGTTTCCAGTTATAATTTTAACTTTAATATTTGAATTAATTGTAAAGCTAAACTTAGTCACAATACCTTTACCAAAAATGTTATTTGATTTTATTTCTTTATTTGCAATTTCTGAAATATGTTCATCTCCAAAAAGAAGATAAAAAAGTGATATGGAATGAAAACCCCAATCCCAAACAGGATGTATATTATTTCTAAAAGGACCAAAATTTCCTTCATATATAATAATTTCTTTTATTTTATTATAATTTTGATCAATAATTTCTTTAAATTCTTTGAATGTATCAGAAAAATAATTAACTAAATTTGGATAAACAATCAAATTATAATTTTCTATTATTTTTTTCATCTCTATGGCCTTTTGATATGTGTCAGTAGTTGGTTTTTCCAAAACTAAGGGTATATTTTTATTTTTTACTAATTTAATAATTTCTAAGTTTAAATTAGGTTGAGCTGCAACATATATACAATCATTAATATCTGACCGTATCATTTCTTCCACGGAATTAAAAATCTTTAAATTTTTTTGAATAAAATTTTTTTTTCTACAGACTATAGAAGTTAGATTAAATGAATTATGCTGATTTATTTCATTTATTATCTTTGAAGCCCAATCACCACAACCGACGATACCAATATTCATCAATTTAGTAAATTTCGTAATTATTTTTAGCCCAGTCTAAAAATCTCTTCAATCCTTTTTCAAGATTAATTTTAGTTTTATAATTTAAATCATTCTTTGCTTTATTAATGTTAGGGCATCTCCTTTGAGGCTCATCATTGGGATACGACTTTGGATGGTCAATAAAATTTGCATCAATTTTTTTGTTGTGAATTTTTTTTAATATTTTGTATACATCCTTAACTGATACTTCAGGTCTACTATTTCCAATGTTGTAAGCTTCTCCAGTTTTACCAAAGCATATCACTCTTATAAATCCTTCAATAGCATCGCTAATATAACAATACGTTCTTGTTTGATTTCCTGAACCATAAATATTCAGTTTTTTATTATTAAGTATATTACTAATAAAGTTAGGAAAAATTCTATAGTCTTTTTGACCCATCCCGGGACCATAAATATTGAACGGGCGTATAATATTCGTATGAAGATTATAATAATTATTATAAATATAACATAATGTTTCGCCTAATCTCTTACTTTCATCATAACAAGCCCTTGGACCAAGAGAACTTACATTACCTCTGTAACTCTCTTTAGTTGGAACATTTAATTTATCAGGATCTCCGTATATTTCACTTGAGCTAAAAAAAATAAATTTAGATTTATTTTTTCTAGCTATATCTAAGCAATTTCTTGTTCCATTAATTGCTACATCTAGAGTTTCAATTGGTTGTTTTCGATAATAAAAAGGACTAGCAATTCCAGCTGCATGAATTACTATATCTACATTTTCTTTAATATTAAATTTTTTTGAAACATCCTTCTTAATAAAGATAAGGTTTGATGAACTATTATTATTTTTTTTTATATTTGTGTCATAGACAATTATTTTCATAGGTTTGCTTAAAAATTTATTATACTCTTTAAATACTTCTACGAAGTATTTTCCTAGAAACCCATTTCCTCCTGTTATTAAAATTTTTTTGCCGTTAAAAAATTTAATTATATTTTTTGTGTTCTTTATTATATCTTCAATATCTGTATTTAATAAATTGCTCATTATAATTCACTAAAAGGTATTGGTTTAAAAAATTTTACTTTGTTACTTTTAAAATATTTTTTTATATCTTTAAAATATTCATATGCAAATACAATAACGACATTTATTTTTTTATTTATATTGTTTTTTCTTGGAAGAATTTTAATGTGCATCCCTGGCGTATATCTGTTTTGCTTTAATGGACTATCGTCAATAACATATTTGATTAAATTAGAATCAATTTTTGATACATTCGTAATAGTTGATACTCTTGCTGGAGCACCATACCCAATAATTGTTTCACCTTTTTTATTTAATTCAATAAGTTTATTTTTTAAATTTTTAGAACTTTTGAATATCTGATTATTAAATTTTTTAAATGCAAAAAGATTTAATTTTTTTTTCTCATTCAATAAAATTTTTTTACACCTAATAGAAACTTTAAAATCTAATGTATTTTTAATATAACATCTTAATGAACCTCCATGAGCTTCAATTTTTTCAATATCATATAATTTCATTCCTACATTCTTAAAGAGTTGATCAATAGAATTTGCAGAGTAGTAAAAAGGCCGATCAAAGTAAAATCTTTCATATTCTAAATTTTTTAAAAAGTTTTGTAAATATTCAATCTCTATTATTAATGTACCATTTTTTTGTAAAAAATTTTTAATATTCTTTGAAAATTTTATAGGATCTTCTAGATGAGTAATTACACTTGAAGCAACTATCAAATCTGGTTTATTATATGTCTTAAGAATTTTTTTTGTAATATTTTTATCGAAAAATCCTATATAAGTCTTTAATCCTTTATTGTTAGCAATCTTCCCTACATTAATAGATGGATCAATACCTATAGCTTTAACTTTTAACTTTTTAAGTGGAGATAATAAAATACCATCGTTTGATCCAATATCTACTACAAATTTATATTTTTTTATTTTATATGCTAGTTTTTTAAAATGTTCTTTTAGCTTTTTGTTTACTGAAGAAAGATAATAATAATCTTTAAATAAAATATTTCTACTAATTATTTTTTGTATTTGACCAGCTTTACATTTTTTACAAAACAAAATTTTTAAATTAAATTTTTTCTCATTAATAATTTCTAATCTATTTTTTGGATATTTGTTAGCCAAAGGCTGTTTACCCAAATTAACTACTTCTACTAATTTTTTGGAATTGCAAATTTTACACTTCATATTAATAATTTCTTTATTTTAGTTGAAATTATCCAATAAATAACCGAGAACACATCATAATATCTAATTTTTTTTCCTTCATTATACGTCCTTCCATGATAATTAATTCCTATCTCAAATATCTTTGAATTTTTGTTAACTATATAAGTAAGTATTTCAGCTTGTTGTCCCCAATTATGACATTTTAGTTTTTTTACATCAATCAATTTACTTTTAAACATGCAATAGCAACAGTAAATATCACTAAAAGTAGTATTGTTTATTAAATTAAACAAAAAAGTTATAAATTTATTACCAATCATATGCCAGAAATGAAGAACTGTTCTGCGTGCCCCAATAAATCTACTGCCCATAATCAAATCATAATTAAATTTTTTAGCCTCTTCTAAAAATATTAGTATATCATTTGGATCATATTCCAAATCTGCATCTTGAATCAAAATATAATCTGAATTGCAATTCTTAATACCCTCTATTACTGCTTTTCCTTTACCTAAATTTTTATTCAAATGAATCGCACTAGTATATAAATTCTTATTTTCATCTATAATTTTTTTAGAATTATCTGAGGACCCATCATTTATAACTACTATTTCAAGTTTGCATGCTTTATTCAAAACACTAATTTTATTTAAAAGCTCAAGAAGTGTTTTTTCTTCATTATATACAGGTACTATTATACTCAAATTTATTTTGTTATTCATAGCAAATTAGTTTAAAAATAATAACTTTCTTATATACTTTTACGGTTTGTCTGAAGCTTAAACTTTAATCTTTTAAGTTAAATACGCTGAAATATAAATTTTAATGTTAATACTTTTAAAAAGTTATGAATAATTGCTTTATTGAGTGCTATATTCTAAATAATTAATGTAAATTTGCTAAGGAGAGATGTGAGAGCGGTTTAATCAGCACGCTTGGAAAGCGTGTGTAGTAGCAATACTACCGAGGGTTCGAATCCCTCTCTCTCCGCCAGATCTAATTAGTACCACAAATATTTGTCTATTACAGAGGCACATTCTTTTTTATCTGGAATTACAAATATATAATTGTTTATTTCATTTATCTTATCTATGCAATTTAACCTAAAACTAGAACTACAAAAACCTTTAAAATCAAAACAATAAAGAGGTTTACCAAGTATATCTTTAGTATTTATAATTCTTTCTGTAATTGAGATCCCAAATTTATTATTAATCTTAAATCGTTTTTTTTCTATTGAAGGGTAGTCATAAAAATTATTATATTTTTTAAGCTCTAGTTCATTAAAATTATTAATTATTCTGTCCATATTTTTATACCCAAAGTATGATATTGATATTGTAAAAATAATAATAAAAGGAACAATTTTTAATTTTTCTATTTTTTGAAATATTATAATTGTTACAAAACATGTTATAGAAAAAAAAATTCCATATCCCCCATACCTAGTTTGTGGTAATAAAAACAACCAAGTAATTATAGGCAAGCTAAATAAAATTATTTGAAATGAATATTTCTTGATATTCTCAAAAATATTAGAGTATTTGATTTTATTAAAATTAAATATAATTATTAAAAATAATGAAATGATAAAAAAATATATTATATTTAAAAATCTGTTTATATCATATTCATATTTCCACCAATTACTTAACCAATTATAATCCTTAAGATATATCTCTGGACTAATAAAATTTTTCTCAGTTCTAAAATTATAATAGTCAAAAATATTATTAATAAAATTTTGGTTGATTAAATAAAGTAAATACCCTTTAGATTGTGAGGACAGATGATTAAACCTGAATTTTGCCTGGTCTACTCCTACACTCCATTCAAATAAATCTAAACAAGTAAAATAAATTGGATAAGCCAAACAACCAGTAACTATAAAATTTTTTAATAAGAATAAAATTGAAAAAAAAATTAAAAATGCATAAAATAATTTATATTTTAAGATCGTTTTAATGACATCATTAATATTATAAATAATAAACAAAAATATTAATGGAATAAAAATTATTGAATTTATTCTAATCAAAATGGCAAAATAAAAGAACAATATAATATTTAGAATTATAGAGTCTTTAGATTTTATATCTTCATTTATGAAATATTTAATTATTAAAATACTAATAATTAAATAAATAAGATTTCCCTGAATCTCACTTCCAAAATCTTTACTGTTTGAATACACTAAGCAAACAAAACAAAAACTAAAAAAAACAAATAGCCTAATTATATTTTGATTTGATTTTAAAAAAATATCTTTTAAAAATATTAAAAAAAAGCAGAGAAACAATATTGATAAAATAGACAAATACTTTGTACCAAAAAAAGGTAGATTAAATATAGCTAGAAGATCATACCAAATATGACCATAACCAAGATTATCATTTAAATTAGCAATCCCAAATATAATTTTAAACTCATTTACTAAATTGACATAAGGTAAGTGATACCAAAAATAATCTGCATGATATTCAAATAAGATTAAGGATGGAATTATTAATATAAAAATAAATAAATACTCTAATTTAAAATAATTTTCTTTTAAGATATTGCTGAAATATGTAGATGCTATTCCTATAAAAATTATTGTAAAATTAAAGATCGTACTTAATGGTATAAAAAAATGAAAAAAAACTGAAATAAAACATAGGAAAAATAAACCAAAAATCCCAGTTTCACCTAATGAATAATGATATTTGCTTCCAAAAAAAAATTTTTTAAAAATAATTCCATAACCTAGTGAACTTAAATAGACTGTAATAAAAAAAGACAATGAAAAAAATATTTCTTGGATCATTTTATTTTTATATTATTAAAAGCAATAATGTCTAATTTTAAAGTATCAGTTATACTACCAGTAATCAATGAAACATTCTCTTTAGAAAAGACAATAGATATAATAATCAAAAACTCAAGTCATGATATATCAGAAATAATTATTATAGTTTCAAAAGAAAAAACTAGTATGAGATCAATAACACTAACAAATTATTTAGAAACTAAAAAATATCCAGATTTAATTAAAACACACTATCAAAACCTTCCATTTCTAGGTGGAGCAATTCAAAAGGGATTTGAAGTAAGTACAGGTAGTCATATAATAATGATGGCTAGTGATTTAGAAACAGATCCAAATGATGTAAAAAAATTAATCAATTTATCAAAACAGAATCCTACTAGTATAATAACAGCAAATAGATGGATTAAGGGTGGCAGTTTTAAAAAATATAACATTATTAAATTTTACCTAAATTTTTTATTTCAATTGATGCTTAGATTTATATATTTAACTAAATTAAGTGATATGACATATGGATTTAGAATTTTTCCTTCAAAATTAGTTAAGGAAATTAAATGGCAAGAATTAAGGCATCCTTTTTTACTTGAAACTATTTTAAAACCATTGTTAATGAATATCAATGTTATTGAAATACCATCTAAATGGGAGGCAAGACTTGAGGGAACTTCGCAGAATAGTTTTTTCAAAAATTTTATTTATATTAAAACGGCTTTAACAATAAGACTCTTTTGGAAAAATAAATAATATGCAAAATAAATATATTATTACAACAACTATAAATAACCCAACGGAGGCAATTAATAAATTTGATAATATGTCAGATTGGAAACTCATTGTTGTAGGCGATAAAAAAACTCCTTCAAATTATAATTTGAAAAACGGAATTTATTTAAGCCCAGATGACCAAGAGAATTATGATAAAGATCTCTCTGACGCAATAGGTTGGAATTGTATTCAAAGAAGAAATTTTGGATTACTTAAAGCATATGAATTAGGTGCTGATATAATAGCAACAATAGATGATGATAACATACCACTTGATAACTGGGGAAAAAATTTAATGGTGTCTAAAAAAATCGATTTAGATTATTACGAAACAAATCAAATTGCATTTGATCCTCTATCTGTAACAAATCATAGCAACTTATGGCATAGAGGATTTCCTTTACAGCTTTTGAGTAAAAGAGAATTTAAAAAAGTAACAAAAAGTATTTGCCCAGATATTCAAGCAGATTTTTGGAATGGTGATCCTGATATAGATGCAGTTTGTAGAATGGAACATGCGCCAGAATGTAAATTTGATACTGTTTATTTTCCTTTTTCTTCAAACAAGTTTTCACCATTTAATTCTCAAAATACATTTTTATCAAAAAAAGTTATAAAAGATTATTTCCTATTTCCTCATATAGGAAGGATGGATGATATTTGGGCTTCGTTTTATGTTGAATCTCTAGGTTTCAAAGTTGTTTATTGCGAGCCCTCTGTATACCAAGATAGAAACGAACACGATCTAACAATAGATTTAAAAAAAGAAATAATTGGATATGAAAATAATTTAAAACTTTTAAATGAGTTAAATATAAATCCAAAAAATATTTTAAGTTTTATTCCAGAAAGATCAAAAGATGCATTTGTGTTGTATCAAAAGCATTTTTTATGAAAAAAATACTTATAACTGGTGGTGCAGGTTTTGTTGGAAGATATTTTACTAAGTATTTTTTAGATAAAAAACATGAAGTACATATAGTTGATAATATTTCTGAATATACTGGAGCTAAAGAACCAAGAAATTGGCCACTATTTCTGCCAAAAGACTATAAAAACTTTATATTTCACCATCAAGATTGTCGAGATTGGTTTATTTCAAATCAAAAAGATGATTTTGATTACGTGCTTCACTTAGCAGCAATGGTTGGTGGAAGAATGATGATAGAAAACAACCCTATTGCAATAAGTGACGATCTTTCTATCGATTCACACTTTTGGCAATGGGCTGTTAAATCTAAACCAAAAAAAATTCTTACATTTAGCTCAAGTGCCTGTTATCCAGTATGTTATCAAAAAAAAGAAAGTTATAAATTATTATCAGAAGATCTTGTTAAATTTGATCAATCAATAGGTGTTCCTGATTTAACTTACGGATGGGCCAAATTAACCTCTGAATATCTTGGGAAAATTGCTTACGAAAAATATGGAATTAAAAGCGTGGTTTACCGGCCTTTTTCTGGTTATGGAAAAGATCAGGATTTGAGTTATCCATTTCCAAGTATTTGTAAGAGAATTTTAAATAATAAATATTCTAAAAAAATACAGGTTTGGGGCACTGGTGACCAAATGAGAGATTTTATTCATATTGAAGATTGTATAAATGGTGTGATTTCTACAATGGATAAAATTGATGATGGCTCACCTATTAATCTATCTACTGGGAAACTTACAAGTTTCAAAGAATTTGTAAAAATTGGCTGTAATATTTTAGGTTTTAAAACTGAGGTTGTTGGCACATCCGATAAACCAGAGGGTGTATTTGCTAGAGGAGGTGATACCAAATTACAACAAGAATTAGGTTTTATCGCAAAAATTGATTTTAAAAATGGCATAGAAGAAGCTTTTAAATTTTTTGAAAAAAAAATTTAATTACTTTTTTTTAGATTTCATACACCAAAATTGATACATTCCAGCAAATATTCTGGGATTTTTTAATTCAAAAGTTTCCCATTTATCAAGATCGTATAGATCGTAATTATTATTATAAACTTGTTTAAATTTTTCTTTTACTAGCTTATCTTCAAAACCTAAAAAAATTAATTCCAATCTATTTAAATGTTCTCTTATTTTATGAATTGTAAATCTACATTCTTGAACATGAAATAACAAATCTCTTACTCCACTAACTGTATAAAAATCTGGACTTGTTTTAATATCATTCCATTTAGTATTACTATTCTTTAATAAGTCTTTTCTAAACTCAACAATATTTTCAAAATTTGACTGAAGTTTAAGATCTTTTATTCTTTCTCTTATTTTTGAAATATGTTGCCTAGCTCTATCACTATATAATCCTACAAGCATCAAAGCATTATCGTTCATACACCTAGTTAAGGTTTTCCAGCCATTAAATGGATCCTCCATATGATGTAAAACACCAACTACTTCAATCAAATCAAATTTTCTATCCAAGGATTCTATATCTAATAAATCACCTTGAATAAAATCAATATTTTGAATTTTTAACTCAATTGCTTTTCTTTTTGCATAAGATAAACTATTAAAACTTAAATCTAAAGCAAGAATTTTTGCATTTTTATACTTTGAAGCTGTAGTGATAGCATGCTGACCAGTACCACAACCAGCAATAAGAATTTCAGGTACTTTAGAAAATTTTATTTTTATTAGATCTAAATTTAAATTACTATCATTTGCTATTTGTATAATATTTTTAGGTTCAACACTTAATCCTAGATTTGTCCATCTCGGGTAAGGGTTTTCTTCATATTGATTTTTTACTTTTAGGGAGACTTTATTTTTAGTTGTTGATATTGATTTTATATTTTTGGATAATTTTTTTTCTAAATCACTATTATCAATATGTAATTCAAATATTTCTTTTAATTGATTTGAAGGTATAATTTTATTAGACCAACTAAATTCGTTTAAAGATTTATAACATGACATACATAATATCTCTAAATCACTAACTTTTTTATTTTTTTTTAAACTGTTATTAATTCTTTTATTAATTTTCTTAATTTTATCTACTTCATCTTTTGATTGTTCATATATGTATTCATTAAGGTAGCACTGCATAGATAAAGATATTAAAAAATTTATATAAATTTTTTCAAAATTTGATTTATATATCTCGTCTAATATTATTTTTCTTAATACTATAAATTTATTTTCAATATAATAATCAGGAATAGGACAAACTTTCATAAATTGAAGTAGTAGATGATTTTTATTTAAGCTCTCTATTATATAATTTAAATCTTTTTGAGTATTTTGATCTTTAATTAAAGTTAAATTATTTTTTAGATCTGTATTAAAAAACAAACTATTAATAATGTTAGTCGAAATAGAGTTTGGTCTAACTATAATTTTTTCTTTCAAAAGAAATAAAAGATACTTGTTTATGTATTTATTTATATATTTGTTTTCTAGATTTATTATGTAAAACTGTAGTGCTCCAGCTAGATTATAATAAGCTATTTTATAATTTAGATTGATTTCTAAAGTTGCTATATAGTATTCAATTGCTTTTTTGTTTAAATCTTTTTTTCTATAAATATTACCAAGGTTATTGTAAGCTTTAAAATAATTATTATCTAACTTTAAAACCTTATTATAATTTTCTATAGCTTTTTTCTCATCACCTAATATATTTAAAATATTTGCTAGGTTATAATATCCGTCAGTATATTGAGGATTTAGATTTACTACTTTAATAAATAAATTTTTTGCAAAATTATAATTTTTAAGTTCTGTGTATACTACTCCCAGTATATTATTAATAAGAATTGAATTTGGATAATCTTCTAATAGTTTATTTGATAATTCTATAACTACATCAAAATTTTTTTTATCAAACAATGATATTAATTCTTTAATTTTAATTTCATCAGGTTCTTTAGTATTCATTTAAATAACAGAAGAAATGAGTTTTTTAGTATATTCAGATTTTGGAGAGTAAAATATATTTCTACTAATATTCTCTTCCACAATTAATCCATTTTTTAACACAATTACTCTATCTGATATTGCTTTAATCACTGACATGTCATGACTAATAAATATATAACTGAGCTCTAGTTGTTTTTGAAGTTTATTCAGAAGGTTTATGATTTGATTTTGTATTGTTACATCTAAAGCTGATGTAGGTTCGTCTAAAATTAATATTTTGGGTTCTAAAATTAATGCTCTAGCAATAGCAATTCTTTGACGTTGTCCTCCCGAAAATTCATGTGGATATTTCTCAATAGTGTTTTTATAATCTAATCCAACTTTATCTAATATATTTTTTATTTTTTTCTCTTTTTCAATTTTATTTATATTTGGATAATGAATTAACAAACCTTCAGAAATTATATCTTCTACATTCATTCTTGGGCTTAATGATGAAAATGGATCTTGAAATACAATCTGAATTTCTTTTCTTAAATTCAACATTTCT
>MDTG01290460.1_pt1 | contig 12751 bp, 12 predicted proteins | sample 811421 | NCBI WGS metagenome assembly MDTG01 (sample SAMN05326645, study PRJNA326480) | marine metagenome | isolation source: seawater | place: Pacific Ocean: South East | collected 2011 | reverse complement strand
TTAATTTTAAAATTGTATCTTCCAAGAAATTTAAATCTATATTTAAAGTCTTATCATTTATATCTACTAATACAGGTGTAGCATTGTTATAGATTATACTGTTTAATGTTGCCAAAAATGTAATTGGTGTCGTTAGAACTAGATCATTTTTTTTCCAATTTAAAGCCTTACCAGCCAGATGTAATGCTGCTGTGCCGTTTGATAATGCAATACAATATTTAGAATTAAATTTTTTCTTCAGTTTATCTTCAAAAATTTTAGATAATGGTCCTTGTGTAATTACATTACTTTCGAGAGCTTTTTTAACGAAATAGATATCCTGCTTATCTATTGTCTGCTTACCATAAAAAATCATTTTATTTTTTTTGAAATATTTTAATTAGATTTTTTATTTCATTAACTTTTAAAAAATTTTTATTTTCATAACTATTGTATGAAAAATTGGGTTTACACAATTTTGGAGATTGTCCATTAAATTTTTTTTTAAATTTATTTAATTTCAAACCTTTAAAGCTCAAATCGGGAAGAATAATAAAAAAATTTTTAAATTCTAAAGTATTTACTGAGTCAAATCTGGATATCATTTCTTCATGAATCTTTTCACCCGGTCTTACACCTATTATTTTTATTTTTGGTGAATTAGATATTGCTTTAACAACATCGGTAATTCTATAAGACTTCAGTTTTGGAACAAACACTTCTCCTCCAACCATATTTTTGAGTGAAAAAAGTACAAATTTTACCCCTTCTTCAAGAGTGATGTTAAATCTTGTCATATCTAGGCTTGTTATGTTGTAGACACCGTTTTTTTGTCCAAGAAAAATTGGTATTACTGAACCTCTGCTTCCAAATACATTGCCATATCTTACTACTGAAAATTTAATATTATTTCTTCCTGAATAATTATTTGCTGAAATAAATAATTTGTCTGAAGTAAGCTTTGTTGCACCATAAACATTTATAGGAGAGCTTGCTTTATCTGTACTTAGAGCAATAACTTTTTCAACAGATGTTTCTAAACTTGTCTCTATAATATTTTGCGCACCATTAATGTTTGTTTTTACTGCTTCAAATGGATTGTACTCAATAGTTGGAACTTGTTTTAGAGCTGCTGCATGAACAACGATGTTAACATCTTTCATAGCCATTTTAAGTCTAGCTTTATCTCTAATATCTCCAATAAAAAATCGGATTTTTTTTAAATCTTTATTATTTAAAGAGTTTTTAAAATCATGCTGTTTAAGCTCATCTCTGCTATAAATAATAATCTTTTTAAATTTTATATTTTTTAAAGTGTGAGTAATAAATTTTTTTCCAAAAGATCCTGTTCCACCTGTGACCATTATAACTTTATTTTTAAACATATTTAATTCTAAATTATTTTATTAATTAAAGTCCATTTATTATTTTTTTTCTTCCATATCTCATTATTTCTGTGTAAATCAATAATTTTATTTAACTCCTCTTTATTCCTCAAATTTAGGTATTCTAGAACATTAGATAAATCTCTTTTTGGAAATTCACCATCATATTTTCTTACCAACTTAATTGCCTCTTTTCTGGTTAAGTGTTTATTCTGAACTAATCTACTCGCATCTCTAATCGCTCTACCAAAGCCAAATTTTATATATTGCATATAATAATAAAGATCATCTATTTTATCATCAAGACTATCAAAATTTGTAAAAGTGCCTATTGTTCTTCCTTCTCTGTTTAAATTAAAATTAGGAACGTTTTTTTTTATATAATTGAAATTTTCAAACATACTCCATTTAAAAAAATACCCAAAATACATTATTTTTATTTCTGAATTATTTATGATTTTTTCATTTGGATAAATATATGGTGTTAAATCGTTCTTAGTGACGGTTTTGTCTATCCAATTTTCTGGATGATCTCCTACTTGATGCTCTATTACCTCTCTTGAGTCTCTATAAATTAAATTTTTTTTTGACAATACTAATCCTCCATACTCACTTTCTCCGTGTTCAGCATAAAAGATATAAGGAATATTGTAATTTATTGCTACTTGAACAGGTAAAGAATTTACACCAGCATCCCAAGCAACTTTAGGGTTACCCCTCTCGGTCAAAAATCTGAGTGAAAGATATCTAGATATTTTTTGATTTGGCCTAAAAAAAATATTATCAAAGCCTAATTTTAATATTTCCTCTCTATTATCTTGCCCAACTTGATTTGGAATTAATGGAGAAAATGTTACTAATAAAGGATTAAGTCCAAATTCAAATTTTAATTTTAACGCTATTGAACTTGAATCTTTTCCTCCTGACCATGGGACTATACAATCATACTTATTTTGATTCTGTTTAGTATTTCTTTTAATTTTTTTTATAATATCTAAAAATTGTTTTTTTCTAGTTTTCCAGTTAACAACTAACTTTTGTTTAGCGTTTACACAGGCATTGCAAATCTTTTTGTTATTAAAAACTATTCTGGGTCTAGTATTGGGTGTTAAACATTTTCTACAAAAAAAAATCATTACATTCTTATATTAATTTTATTAACTTGAAGATACTTCTTTAATGATGATAAAGAAGTATTTGTAAAATGATATATATTTTGAGTGCAACAAGCTGAAATATCAGTTTTTTTAAAAAGTTCTAAAAAATGTTCCCAATTACCACCGCCACCTAATGCTAACATTGGGCTTTTGAATTTTTTAGATAATTTTTTAATTATATCAATATCAAAACCAGACAAACTACCATCGTTATCTATATTATTAATCAAAAGTTCTCCTGCTCCATTATCAATAGCAATTTTTGCCCATTGAAAAGGCGATAAATTTGTATCAAATTTCCCATTATTTATCATTACAGTATACTTATTTTTATTTGTTTTTTTTATGTCCACTGAATGAATAATTGCTTGAGATCCATAAATATCTGATGCATTTTTTATTAATTTACTATTTTTAAAAGTAGATGAGTTTAATACAATTTTATCAGCACCATTTTTAAATAATAAATCAACACTTTTTAAATTATTAATTCCACCACCAACTGAAACTGGTAAAAAACAGTTTTTTGAAAAAAAATTCACTATATCAATAAACTTTTTTGATAATTTTTTTTTTGATATATCCAATAAAATTATTTCATCTGCTTTCCATAAATCAACAAAATTTTTTGTATATCTATAGTCTGGAATAAATTTTTTTGTCCTAAAAAGTACACCATCATTAAATGTAAGTACTATAATTAGTCTTTTTTTTAACATAATAATTCACTAAAATTTTTTATAACTTTTAAACCATTATCTTGACTTTTTTCAGGATGAAATTGAACACCATAAATATTTTTTTTAGACACTGATGAAGGAAATTCTTTATTATACTTTGTAAATGTAATTACATCCTTTTCATTAAAATTTTTTAAAATATAAGAATGACAAAAATAAAAGTCAGTCAAATTTTTAATTCCTTTAAAAATTTTATTTTTTTTTTTTATCTCACAACTATTCCATCCAACATGAAGTGAATTATCTTTATTTTTTAGTAATTTAAATTCACCTTTTAATAATCCTAAACCTAGAGTTTTCTTTTTTTCGTAACTTTTCTCAAACAAAACTTGGAAACCTGCACATATACCCAAAATTGGTATTTTTTTTTTTAGATTTTCAAAAATTATTTTATCTATTTTGTTATATTTAATTTTTTCCATAAACTCTGGAAATGATGCTACACCAGGTAGAATAATTTTATTATTATTAAAGTCAGCTGGTTTACTACATAGATTAAAATTAATATCTAGCTTTTCTATTGCTGAAACAAGGTTCGCAATATTGCCTGTACCGATGTTAACAATATCAATTGTGTTCAACGACATTTTTATGATTATTAGATAAATATATATATAATATTTTTTTTGATATGATAGTAATTGTTTTCTTTTAACGTTTCAAATGAGATTAAATAAAAAAACACCTTTTGGCCAATTTTATGAAGAATATCTTTATCATGAAGATTATCTTCAGCTTTCAAAAAGAAGATCTTTAGGTATAGAGCCTGAAATGGAAGCTGCTAAAGCGACAATAAATATTTTAAAAAAATCAAAAATTAAAATAAATTCTATATTAGATGTTGGTTGTCAAACTGGTCATTACCTGTACTCCTTTAGAAAATCATACAAGCAAAACCTTTATTACACTGGGGTAGATGGATTTTCTAATCATATCAACGCAGCAAAAAAGATATGGAAAGGTGATAAAAATAGTCAATTTGTTAAATCTTGGGCTCAAAAGATTAAATTAAAAAAAAAGTCTGATGTGTCTATATGTATAAATGTTTTTACTCATTTACCAGAAATCAATAAGTCTTTAAAAGAACTTAATAGACTAACAAATAAAATCTGTATTATAAGAACTCCAATTCACAATATTAGCTATAGAATTCAACAAGTTTATAATAAAAAATGGTATAGACATTCTAGCGTTGATCCGAAATTTGAATTTAATTTAAATGGAGAACCTAAATCTTATAATCTGTTTAACGTTTATTCTAAAGAATTTTTTAAATATTGTATAAAAAAAAATTTTGGTAATTGTAAGGTTAATTTTATTAAGGATACATTTTTTAATCAAAAAAAAATAAACAAAAAAACTAAAAAATATTTAGGTACTAAGGTAATGAATGGTCTTCAAGTCACAGATTTGATGATCGTTCCAAACTATTTTGTCGTCATTATTAAATAAAAATTATGTGTGGCATTGCAGGATATATAAACTTTAATAAAACAAATCTAAATTTTGACAGAAAAAGACTTCTCTCTTTAATGAATAGCAGAGGTCCAGATGATAATGGTATATTTAATGAAAAAGAACGAGACTTTAATTTGAGTTTATTTCACTCAAGACTTACTATTTTAGATGACAATCCAAGATCATCTCAGCCTTACAAATTTAAAAATTATGTACTCACTTTCAATGGAGAAATTTATAATTTTGATGAAATTAAAAAAAAACTTATCTTATACGGATATAAATTTGAAACAACTTCAGATACAGAAGTTGTAATTAAAGCTTTTGATAAATGGAAATCTAAATCTTTTGAAAAATTTGATGGGATGTGGAGTATTTGTATATATGACAAAAATTCCAAGAAAATCTTTCTTTCACGAGATAGGTTTGGAGAAAAACCTCTTTTTTACTTTAATGATAGTCAAAATTTTATATTTGGTTCTGAAATTAAATATTTATTAAATATAGGTAATTATAAAACTAAAATTTTAGAAAAAAATAAGGACTTAATTGACTGCTTTATTAAACAAGGATACAGATTATTAAATAAAAATAATACTACTTTCTTCAAAAATATTTTTAAAGTAAACCCTGGCGAAAATATCGAAATTAATATTTTAAAAAAAAAAATAAAAAAATATTTTTTCTTTAATAAGAAACAAAAAAATAAAAATTTTGTAAATAATTTCAATCAAAAAGAATTGAATGATATTTTAATTAAAAGTGTTGAATCAAGATTAATTTCCGACTTTCCAATTGGTTTTTATTTAAGTGGAGGTATAGACTCTGGATCTATAGCATCTATAGCTTCTAAGTGTTTAAATAAAAAGATAAATTGTTTTTCAATTATAGACAAAGATGAAAGGTATAATGAGGAGGAGAATATTGATCTGGTTACAAAAGATATAGGTTGTGAAACTACGAAGATACCTTTTCCGCAAAAACATAATTTTTTAGATAGACTTAGTAAACTAATAGCATATCACGATGGACCAATTGCAACACCGTCATATTATGCTCATTCATTTATTCATGAGTATGTAAAAAAACAAGGGATTAAAGTTTTAATTTCAGGTCTTGGGGGAGATGAAATGTTCTCAGGTTATTATGACCACTACATAATGCATCTTCAAGAAATTAAAAATACAAAATTTTACAATAAGGCATTAAGTGATTGGAAAAAATATATTTTAAATAATATTAGGAACGAAAATTTAAAAGATTTGAGACTGTTTGAAAAACCAAATAGCTTAGATTATCTTAAATGTGAATTTAATAAAAACTTCATAAAAAAAATATTCAAAAAACAAAAACTATCCAAGTTTGATGAGGAACAATATTCTAATTCATTACTTAAAAATAGAATGCTGAATGAGCTTTATAATGAGTCTGTTCCAGTTATTTGTAATGAAGATGATTTAAACTCAATGATGCATTCTATAGAAAATAGGTCACCTTTTTTAAATGAAGATTTAGTTAAATTTGTTAATAAATTAAATCCAAGGCTATTTATCAAAAATGGATATAATAAATATTTGTTAAGAAATTCTGTTAAAAATATTTTAATAGATAAAGTTAGACTTGATAGAAAAAAAATGGGTTTCAATGTCAGTATATCCTCACTGATAAATCCTAAAGGAAAAGAATTTGAAAATTTTTTTAAGAAAAGTAATTTTTTAGAGCAATTTATTAATATGGATAACTTTTTAAGGGAAGTAAAAAGTAAAAAAATAATTGACAATAAATTAAGTAAACTAATATTTAATTTAATTAATGTGGAAATATTTTTAAATCAAAACTCTTAAATTATTTTATAAATTTGATTTTTATTTTTTTTTAAATCTTTAATTGAAATACTTCTTGGAATTCTTTCATGCTCATTTACAGATGGTATTCCGCAGAAACCAAGAAGCATTTTTTCTTTATCATTTATTTTATTAAAAATATTTTTTGGTAATCCTCTCGGGATATCGAAAACTTGTTTAAATTGCCAATTACAAAAAGTAATTATTAAGCTCCATCTAGATGTCGTTAGCTGATTTGGAAGACTTCCATGCCATAAATTACCATCCCATATGAATATATCTCCAGGATCTCCTTCGATGTAATCAAATTTCTTTGTCGATCTATCGCAATATTTCTTACTAAGATGACTCTTGGGAACTACAACCGTACAACCATTTTCTCTCACAGTCCTTTCTAATGGGATCATAATTTGTATAAAAGTTGTAACATCTCCTGTTGGTATTCCACTATCTATGTGTAAAAAAAGACTACCTTTTCCGCTGGATCTGGCTATGTAGTTATTTAATATATAGTTTGGTATATTTTTCTTTGAACTTCTATAATGTGGATCATTTAATTTACTAACACATATATCTTCAAAAAATTTATTTTGTAAAATTTTTATATAATTAATATCTTTATTTTGTAAGTTGTAGATTATATCGGCTTTGTTCCAAACTTTAGGCGTTTTAATTTTTTTTTTCCCATTATTTTGAAGTTTAAACTTCTGATTAGTAAGTTTTAACAATTGTTCAATTGTATTTTTTGAAAAGAAGTTTCTAACAACAGTATAACCAGTTTTATTGAGTTTATCTAAATGTCCTTTCAACTCTTTGCTAGAAATTTTTTTTGACTTAATTTTTATCATATTTTATAATAGAGCTATTAGTATATATATTCTCAATAACTGAAACTAACAACTTCATTTCATTTAAATTTACTAATGGTTTCTTATTATATTTAACACAATTATAAAAGTGTTTAAATTGGTTGTCACTTGCAAGGGATTGTTTTTTAATTTTTATTTTTTTTATAATTTTTTCTTTTCTGAAAAAGTACTCCAATTTTGGCCAATTTATATAGCCATTTTTAAATATGAGTTCTATTTCAAATTTCTCTTCTTTGATATTATCTAAATAAGAGGACTCAAAATTTACTAAAATATTTTTATCAAAAACGAAAGTGGTGAAACCAGATTCCTCAATATCAAATTGATTATTTTTTTTAATTATAAAATTTTCAAACAAAAAAGAATGATGCTTTGAAAAATTTTTAAAATTGAAAAGGTAAATTATTAAATCAATCAAATGAGAACCATGATCAATCATGGGACCACCGCCAGATATTTTTTTATTTGTAAATGAGTAATTGTGTTGCTTTGGAATTTTATTGATATAGTTAGCTTTACACTTTATTTTTACTAATTTTCCTAATTTCTCACTGTTTTTAATTATAAACTGCTTTAATACATTTGTTTCATCTCTAAATCTTGAATGCAACAAACAAGTAATTTTTAATTTTTTTTTTTTAAATTTAATTATTTCTACCAATTGTTTTTTTGTTAAAACCATAGGTTTTTCAACCATAACATGCTTGTTATTTTTTAAAGATTGAATGATTTGTTTGAAATGAAAATATGGAGGAGAACATATGTCAACTACATTTATTTCTTTATCTTTGAAAAGATCAATAAGATTTTTATAACACTTTTTTATTCCATACTTTTTTTGAATTTTTTTTGATCTTTTATAATCAATATCATAGATGCCATGAACATTAAAATTTTTACTAAGTCGTTTAAATGATTTTAAATGAAAATATTCAAAATGTTTGCCACAACCTATTACTGCTACATTTAACATGATTTTTAATAAAAATCCTTTTCTGAAACCTCTTTATATAATTTAACATTCTTTTTCAATTTTCTTCCTTTAATATTTTGTTTAAAATTTTTTTTTGTAAATGGCCTTAATATTAAAAGATCTTTATCTTCTATAATTGTATCTTTATTTATATTTCTTGAATAATAAAATGACCTTCTAGCATAAGGAATGATTTTTTTTTCACAATCTTGTATAATTTTTTTTTCATTACCTATTAATTTCTCAACTCGTCGTATTGATAATACCATTTTTTCCATATCAACTGGATTTAATGAAATTTTATGATCCCTGAAATTTGAAAAATTATTATCTAAAGTAAAATGCTTCTCTATAACACAAGCTCCCATAGCAACTGCAGCAATAGATGCTTCACTTCCTAAAGTGTGATCTGAATAACCTATATTAATCTTAAAATTTTTTTTCATATATATGATATTATTTAAATTTGCATATATATCCTCGACAGGATAACTGCTTACACAATGCATTAATGTTAATTTACTAAGATTAAATTTTTGTTTTTTTATGTATTTATAGAGATTTTTTAGGTCTTTATCGTCAGTCATGCCTGTAGAAATGAATGTTTTTTTTTTAAATTTTAAAACAGTTTTAATTAAGTCATAATAATTATTATCACCTGATGAAATTTTAAAAGTATCAACTATTTTATTTAAAAATATTGCACTTTTAATATCCAGTGGAGTTGAGATAAACTTTAAATTTTTTTTTTTTGCTATTTTAGAAAGTTTATAAAATTCATCAAAACTTAATTGAAATTTTTTATATTTATTGAAAGTATTTTTTTGATTTGGATTAATGAATTTTTCAATTTGAAAAGTTTGAAACTTAACAGCGTCTACATTTGCTTGGCTTGCCTTATGAATTAACTTAACTGCTGTGTTAAAATTTCCTTCATGATTGTTACCAATTTCAGCTACGATAAAAACTTTTTTATTTTTTTTCAATTTATTTTTGCTTTTTTATTTTTAAAAAAAGATAAATACCATTTAATGTAATTTGTATATCCTCTTTCAAGATGCCACTTTGGATAAAAGTTTATTAAACTCTTTGCTTTATCCATGCTTAATGTTCCTCTCTTTGGCATAAGTTTGTCACGTTTTTTATACTTAACTTTAAGTTTTGGAAAAAATCTTCTTAAAATAGTTATTAAATCATTGATTTTTCTGCCTTTTCCATAAGTCAAATTGAAAATTTGATTTTTTGATTTATTATTTTTAATAACCTGAATAATACCATCCGTTAAATCTTCAATGTAAGTAAAATCTAATTTTTCCTCACCATCTCCATCAATAACTATATCTTTTTTTAATAACGCATTCTCAATGAATATTTGACCTACTCTTCGACTAATACATCTCTCACCATAAAGAGCTGAGGGTCTTATGATTGTATAAGGAAGATTAAATACTTGATTATAACCAATAATAATTTTTTCTGCTGAAAATTTTAATGCTGCGTAAATTCCTAGAGGTTCACAGGATGTTTTTTCTGTTACTTCATTAGATTTAAAATTTCCATAAACCATACTACTTGATAAAAAAATAAAATGCTTAATTTTATTTTTGCATGCATCGAGAGAATTTTCTAAAGTTCTTAAACTGTGGTCAAATGTACTATAAGGATTTTTATTCGATCTATTTGAATGAGAAATTGCAGCCAGATGAACTAATATATCCGGTTTGAAAATTGAAATTGTCTTTGATAACTTGTGATAATCCCTCGCATCTTGCACAAAAAATGGAATTTTATATTTATTGATAAGCTCTAATCTACTATCTATTACTTCTCTAGATAATTTTGGGTTCGGAAGATTATCTGAATTTGAAATTATTGAAGTTAAATTGTTTACCTCCAAACCATCTACTATAGCAACTATAAATTTTTTTTTCTTAAGCTTTATTGCTAAATTATGACCTATAAATCCTGCTCCTCCTACGATAAGTATTTTTTTTTTCATGTAATTATAAAGTTATTAAACTTTTTTTGAATTGCTCACAAATATAAATTATTTCTTTTGTACTTATATGCGGACCTACAGGTAAAGCAATACTATTATCACTGATTATTTCTGCATTTTTATAATCATTAGGTTTGTAATTATATTTTTCTTTATAATATGTCATTCTTGGTACCGGTTGTGGATAATATATACTTGTACCAATACCTTTTGAATTTAAATATTTAATTATCTTGGTTCTTTTATTTGAAATTTTTTTATTTAAAATTATGGTCATGCAATAATTTGAGTTAACAAGTTTTTTATTATTTGAATTTAATATTTTAATTAATCTTAAATTTTCTAAATTTTTTTTCATTATAGAAAAATTTCTTTTTCTTAAAAAGAGAAATTTTTTAATTTTATTTAATTGTTGAATTCCAATTGCGCAATGAATTTCACTCATTCTATAATTAAATCCTAAGTCTAAACAATCATATAAACCAGGAGTTTTTCTATCAGAAAAAATTTTATTAACTCCAAAAGCTTTTTTGAGTCTTAATTTTTTAATATATTTTGAGTTTTTGGAAATAATCATGCCGCCTTCGCCTGTAGTCATTTGCTTTACTGGGTAAAAAGAGAAAACCCCAAAATCTCCATGTAAACCAACATGTTTACCAGAAATTTTTGATCCTATTGCTAAGGCGCAGTCTTCAATAACTAAAAGTTTAAATTTTTTAGCAATTTTTAGTATTTTTCTCATATTTACAGGAATTCCTGCATAGTGAACAATTGTTATTGCTTTAGTTTTACTGGTTATTTTTTTTTCAATTTTATTTATATCAATGTTTCCTGTTTCTAACTCACAATCAACAAAAACTGCTTTTGCTCCTGCTAATTCTACTGCATGGGCTGTAGCAACATGCGTTTGTGCTGGTACTAAAACTTCATCATTTTTTCCTATACCTAAAGAAAAGTAAATCAAATGCATACCAGCTGTACAGGATGAAACTGAAATTGCATATTTAGATTTTGTAAAAGAAGCGAATTTGTTCTCAAACTCTATAGATTTTGGTCCATGAACTAAAATATTATTTTTTAAAACTGAGTTTACTAAATTAATCTCTTTTTTATCTATTATAGGTTTTCCAAAAGGAATTTTTTTTTTTAATATTTTACTTCTAGCCATTTTTTTGAATTTAAAGATTTTTCAATTGTTAAACTTACTTTCATTAAATCGATTATTTCTTTTTCTGAAATCAGAGATTCATATCTATCATTAATAATACTTTTTAGAAAAGATTTTAATACGAGTGATTTATCTTTATTATCATATTTTTTTTTATAAACTTTAACTTTATTATTATTTTCATATATTTCTGTAATATCTTTATTATATTTTATGTTCATTTTTGTTCCAAAAATCTTGAAATAATGATTATGTTTTTCAACAGTTGAAAAATTTGACAACAATTTTGCATGCATTCCATTTTTAAACTTAATTAACGTTGTAACGCAATCATTAAATTTGAAATTACTCTTTGCTGTTGATATTTTATTACCCAAAGATGTAACAGAAATAATTTTGCTTTTTATTAAATTTAATATTATATCTAAAAGGTGAATGCCACCCCCTAAATTAATTGAATAAAAAGGTATTCTGCCTCTCCAACCCTTTGTTAGTTTATATTTTCTTCCATAATTATATTCAGCTTCCAGGTAATAAATTTCGCCTAATTTGATTTTATTAATTAGCTTTTTTATCTTTATAAAATGAGGAGAATTTCTTAAAATTAAATTACTAGAAAATCTTATTTTTCTATTCTTTTTTAAAAGTGTTAATAACTGTTTTAATTCATTTCTTTTTTGACAGAAAGGTTTCTCTACAAAAAAATTTTTTTTATTAATTATTGATTTTTTTATATGTCTAAAATGAAAATTATCATAGCTTGCTATTACAACTAAGTTAATTTTTGGATCTTTAAAAATATCATCTGCATTTATGGTATATTTACAATTCTTAAAAATTTTTTTTGCTTCTATTAATTTTTTTTGATTAAAATCACAAATAGTTCTTAACTCTACATTTTTATAATTGTTAATAACTTTTGAATGAATTAATCCTACACCAAGACCAATCACTCCCACTACTATTTTTTTTTCCATAAACTATATATATTGTCTAATGAAATACTTCTTTTTTCTTTTTCTAGAGATTTAATTATTTTAGATACTCTTAGATAATCTATTTTTGTATCAACGGATAATTTAAATTTATTACCTGGTTTGTTGTTGTAATAATTTTTAATCATGTATTTTTTATGGTTTTTATAAAAATACGAAGTAATATGTTCTTTTTGTGAACTTG
>MDTG01184628.1_pt1 | contig 12751 bp, 12 predicted proteins | sample 811421 | NCBI WGS metagenome assembly MDTG01 (sample SAMN05326645, study PRJNA326480) | marine metagenome | isolation source: seawater | place: Pacific Ocean: South East | collected 2011 | reverse complement strand
CGCCTCGGTGAAGCCCTACACGCCGCTCGAACTGGCGGGACGCGATCTGTACATCTCGGAGGGTTGCTACAACTGCCACTCGCAGATGATCCGGCCGCTTTTCGCGGAGACGGAGCGATACGGCGAGTACAGCAAGCCCGGTGAATTCGTCTACGACCATCCGTTCCAGTGGGGTTCCCGGCGGATCGGGCCCGACCTGGCCCGGGTGGGGGTCAAGATCCCGTCGCCGCTCTGGCACGTCCGGCACTTCAACATGCCGACGGACACCTCGCCGAACTCGATCATGCCCGCGTACGTGCACCTGCTCGAACGTCCGCTCGACTTCGAGGGGATCACCGACTCGATCGACGCGATGATCGCGCTGGGCGTCCCCTACGACGAGACCTACCGCGAGACCGCGCCGGAGATCGCCCGGGAGCAGGCGGCGGACATCTCGAAACGGCTGCTCGAGGAAGGGGGGCCGGAGGGACTCGAGGATCGGGAGGTCATCGCCATGATCGCCTACCTGATGCGACTCGGCACCGACCTCTCGAAGCCGGTCGAGGTCGATGCGGAGACCGTCGCCTCGGTCGAACTGGGTGGAGGGCGCACCGATGCGAATCGATGAAATCACCACCGAGACCGCGCCGGTCACCACCATCTGGGTGGAGGTGGCGCTGGTCGTCTTCGTGACGGTCTTCGTGCTGGTGCTGGCGTGGCTCCTGTTCACCAACACCGCGCGGTGGCGGGCCGACGCGTCCATCCCGCTGCGCGAAGACGTGGTCGAACCCCGCGACGAAACGGAGAACCCCGATGCTTGACGAACGAAGCGGCCTCGACGACACCCAGCGACTGATGGGTCATGCCTACGACGGGATCCGGGAATACGACAACCCGCTTCCCGCCTGGTGGGTCTGGCTGTTCATCGGCTCGATCGCCTACTGCGTGCCCTATCTGTTCTGGTACCACTTCGGCATCGGACCGAGCGTCGCGGAGGAGTACGTGGCCGACATGGGCGCGTTCTACGAGGCGCAGTCGGAGATGCTCGGAAACCTGGAGGCGGATCAGGCGACGATCCTGGCCTTCAAGGACGACGAGAACATGATGATGGGCATGTCGTCGATGTTCCGGGCGAACTGCGCCACCTGCCACGGTGCCGACGGCGCGGGCGTCACCGGTCCGAACCTGACCGACGACTTCTACATCAACATCAAGTCGATCGACGACATCCACGGCGTCCTCCACGACGGCGTGATCGACAAGGGGATGCCGGCCTGGGCGGGGAACCTGAACGACAACCAGATGGTCCTCATGACCTCGTACGTCGCGGCGCTTCGTGAGACCGATCCGGCGGGCGGGAAGGCCGCCCAGGGATCGCGGATCCCCGCGTGGCCCGAAGGGACGCCGGCCGCCGCCGACGAGCAGGATTCCGGGGAATGAGCGACACGATCGATCCCGGTCCGCGGACGCCGGAGGCGCGGGTGCTGTCGACGCTCAATCTCGACGGCACGCGACGGTGGCTCCAGCCACGTTCGTCGCCCGGTCGGTTCCATCTGGCCAGGCTGGTCGTCGCGTGGCTCCTGATCCTCGTCTTCACCCTCCTTCCGTGGATCGACGTCGGTGGCCGGCCCGCGGTGCTGCTCGACGTCGTTCGACGCGAGTTCACGATCTTCGGAACGATGTTCCGCCCCACCGACACGTTGCTCCTCGCGTTCCTCCTGCTGACCTTCTTCCTCTTCATCTTCCTCGCCACCGCGGTGCTGGGACGGGTCTGGTGCGGATGGGCGTGTCCGCAGACCGTCTACATGGAGTTCGTGTACCGGCCGATCGAGCGACTCATGCTGGGGAGGCCGGGGAGCCGTCGGCGTGCCGCACCGCCGGTGATCCGACGACTCCTGATGTGGGCGATCTTCCTGGTGATCTCGGCCCACCTCGCGAACACCTTCCTCGCGTACTTCGTCGGCACCGACGAGCTCATGGAATGGACGCGGCACTCGCCCCTCGAGCACTCGACGCCCTTCCTGATCTTCCTCGCGACCACCGTGCTGATGATGTTCGACTTCTGCTTCTTCCGGGAGCAGCTCTGCACGATCGTCTGCCCGTACGGACGTCTCCAGTCCGCCCTGCTCGACCGGAATTCGCTGATCGTGGGCTACGACGCGCGACGGGGCGAGCCGCGCGGGCCGAAGCGACGCCGCCGGCCCGCGAAGGAGGGCGGCGGATGCGACGGCAAGTGCGGTGGTGGCTGCAGCGGATCGCGGAAGGTCGTCTCGATCGGGCTTCCGACCGGTTCGGTCGAACTCGCCCCGCCGCCCGTCAACGAACCGTCGAGCGGCTGTTCGACGGGGGCGAAACCGGTCGTCGAGGCGCCGGTCGGTGACTGCATCGACTGTCGTGCGTGCGTGAACACCTGTCCCACCGGCATCGACATCCGCGAGGGCCTCCAGCTCGAGTGCATCCAGTGCGCCCAGTGCATCGACGCCTGCGACGCGATGATGGACAAGGTCGGGCGGGCCCGCGGGCTCGTTCGCTTCAGCACGCAGGACGTGCTCGAACAGACGGTCCGCGACCGCATCCGCTGGCGGCTGCTCATCTATCCGCTCCTGCTCGGCATCGTGGCGTCGACCTTCATCTTCATGCTGCTCAGCCGGGAGACCGCCGACGTCGTCGCCCTGCGGACGCGGATCGCGCCCTTCAGGATCCTCGACGACGGCTCGATCGAGAACGTCATCCGAATCCGGATCGACAATCGAGGACGGACGGAGCGAGCCTACGAACTGACCGCGGTGGACGGCGACGACCTCCTCTTCCCGTCGAATCCGATCATCGTCGGCGAGGGCGGGTCCGAGACACTGAAGATCGTCGCGCGGAGCGACCCCTCGGGCTTCAAGCGGGGGAGACGCGTGACCCGGATCAGGGTCGCGGACGGCGAGACGTTCGATCGCGTGTGTGAATTCGACCTGCTCGGCCCGCTGGGGTCGATACCACGACGAGGAGATCCATGATGTGGGCGAACCGATGGATGTTCATGCCGATCGCCCTGATCGGCCTGTGCCTGGCGATGTCGACGATCACCGTGACGCTCGCGATCACGAACCAGTCGATGGTGGCGGAGCCGGACTACTACGACGAGGCGATTCGCTGGGACGAACGAAGGGCGCAATTCGCCCGCAACGACCAGTTGCGCTGGCGGGTCACGCCGGAGCTCGCGGCCGGTCGACTCGACGTCTCGGTGCAGGACAAGCACGGCGTGCGGATCGACGGCGCCGAAGTCGACATCGAGCTGATTCCCGCCCTTCGGCCGAACGACCGGCATCGGCTCGTCGCGCGGGAGACGGCACCGGGACGGTACGTCGCCGACTGGCCGTCGGGACCTCCGGGCCGATGGGAGATCCGAACCCGCGTGGTCCGCGGGGAGGCGACCTACACGGATCGCTGCGAGCGGATCCTGCGACCGGTTTCGAGGCTCGGTGATGACTGAGACGCTCGTCGCGGTCTTCGTCGCCAGTCTCCTCGGCAGCCTCCACTGCGCCGGGATGTGCGGTGGTCTCGTGCTCTTCTGCTGCGGCATCGATTCGGACCGGACGACGCGACGCTGGCCGGTCCATCTCACCTATCACGGCGGGCGACTGGTCGCCTACGGAATCGCGGGCGGGTTGCTCGGCGCCCTCGGTGGCTTCCTCGATCTCGGCGGGCGACTCGTGGGCATCCAGACCGTGGCCGGATGGTTCGCCGCGGCGGTGTTGATCGGCATGGGGACGGTGATGATCGCCCGCGTGCTCGGCATGAAACGACTGCGGGGACGAGTGCCGCGTCGACTCCAGCGCATCATCGACGCGGGTTACGCCCGCGCCGCGGGCGAGCGTCCGTGGCGACGCGGGCTGGTCGTCGGCCTGATGTCGCCGCTCCTGCCTTGCGGCTGGTTGTGGGCGTTCCTCGCGATCGCGGCCGGTTCCGGCGGCGCGGTGCAGGGCATCCTGGTGATGGTCACGTTCTGGAGCGGCACGGTCCCCGTGCTGCTGGCGATCGGCATCGGCGCGCACCGGATCTCGCCGATGGTCCGTCGATTCGTTCCCGCGACGATGGGCGTCCTGCTGGTGGCGATCGGCGTTCTCACCGCGTTCACCCGACTCCCGCACGCGGACGCGGTGGTCCGCGGTGCGATCGAGGTCGACGTGCTCGGACAGGCCTCGCTCGCCGATGCGGTCGAGTCCGTCGCGCGGGAGACCCCCGCCTGTTGTGCCGAACCGGTGGAGGCCGAGTGAACGAGGACTGCGCCCATTGCGGACTGCCGGTGCCCGAAGGCGAACGCCGCGTCGAGGATGCGCTGCAGTTCTGTTGCGCCGGTTGCCGCGCAATCCACGCGGCGATCACCGGCGGAGGGCTCGAGGACTACTACCGGCGAAGAGGGGCCGCTCGTCCCGAGTCGTCCCCGGCCGGGACCGCACGCGGTCACGGCATCCTCGACGCCGACGCGTTCCAGCGTGAAGCGGCCCGCGAGATCGGTGAGGACCTCCACCGGGTCGAACTCGGGATCGACGGGCTTCACTGCGGCGCGTGCGTCTGGCTGCTGGAACGACTGCCGAGGGCGGTGCCCGGCCTTCGTTCGGTCCGTGTGAATCTCACCCGCCGCACGCTGGAGATCGAATGGTCGCCGACGAAGATCCGTCTGTCGGCGATCGCGGTCTCGATCGAACGGCTCGGGTATCAGGTCCGGCCGTCACGAGGGGCCGGCGACCAGGCATCGCGCAATCGAGCGGCTCGCGCGTGGTTGGTGCGGATCGCGGTGGCGGCCGCGATCGCCGGCAACGTGATGGGAATCAGCTTCGCCCTCTACGGAGGCATGTTCACCGGGATGGCGCCGGAGCATCGGATGATGTTCCGCATCGTCTCCTTCGCGCTCGTCGTGATCGATCTCGCCGGTCCCGGTCGGATCTTCCTGCAGGGTGCCTGGACGGCGCTCAGGGCGCGGACCACCCACATGGACCAGCCGGTCGCGCTCGGCCTGCTTCTCGGAACCGCCGCGGGCCTGCATGCGACCATCGTCGACGGCGCGGAGACCTGGTTCGAGGCGGTCGCGATGCTGATCCTGCTGCTGCTGGTCGGTCGCTGGCTCCAGCATCGAAGCCAGCGGAAGGCGCAGGACGAGGTCGAACGGCTCTTCTGCCTCTCGCCGTCGACCGCCATGCGGATGTCCCCGGACGACGGGCTGGAGGAGGTTCCGAGCGATTCGCTGGTGCCCGGAGACCGCGTTCTCGTTCGAAGCGGGGATCTCGTTCCCGCCGACGGCCTTTGCGAGTCGGGCGGGGCCGGCATCGACCGGTCGCTGCTGAGCGGCGAATCGAGGTCGATCCGGATCCAGGCGGGGGAGGTCCTCCATGCCGGCGAGGCGTGTCTCTCCGGCACGGTGGTGATGCGGGTGGAGGCCGCGGGCGATTCGACGCGGATCGCGGCGATCATGAACGACGTCGCGGAACACGCCGGCAAGCGACCACCGATCGTGCAGATGGCGGATCGTCTCGCGGGATGGTTCGTGTCGGCGGTGATCCTGCTCGCGGGCGTGACCTTCGCGGTCTGGTGGGGTCGTGGCTGGGACGTCGCGGTCGATCGGACCGTGGCGTTGCTGATCGTGACCTGTCCGTGCGCACTGGGACTGGCGACACCGCTCGCGATGGTCGCCGCGATCGGCGACGCGGCGGCTCGTGGCATGCTGATCAAGGGCGGTGAGACGCTGGAGCGACTGTCGCGAAGCGGAACGCTGCTGCTCGACAAGACGGGAACGATCACCGCGGGCGTGATGGACGTGGTCGGAACCGAGGGCGACGCCGATGCGCTGGCGATGGCCGCGGCGGTGGAGACCTCGAGCCGGCACCCGATCGGACGTCCGATCGCGGAGCTCGGCGACGGTCGGGTCGCCGAAGACGTCCGTGAACATCCGGGGCTGGGCATCGAGGGCGACGTCGAGGGCCGTCGGGTTCGAGTCGGTTCCGGACGATTCATGGAGAGGACCGAGGCGAGATTCGCACTCGACCGGGAAGCGGTGACCACCCGGGGATCGACGTACGCGACCGCTCCGGTCTGGGTGGCGGTCGATGGCGTCGTGGTGGCCGCGGTGTTTCTGGGCGATCCGGTCCGGGCGGAATCTCCCGGGGTCGTCGCGAGGATCCGGGACGACGGCTGGACGGTCGGGCTGCTCAGCGGCGACATCGAGTCGATCGTCGATGCGGTCGCGACCTCGGTCGGCATCGAGCCGTCGTGCACGCATGCGGACGCGTCGCCCGAGGAGAAGGTTCGAGTGGTCTCCGACGTGGCGCGACGTCCGGTCGCGATGGTGGGGGACGGCGTGAACGACGCGGCGGCGATGGCGGCCGCGGACGTCGGCATCGCGGTTCACGGCGGTGCGGAGGCGGCGTTGTCGACGGCCGACGTCTGCCTGGCCCGCGACGGACTGCACGGCGTCGAGGACCTGCTTCGACTCGCCCGTTGGACGATGCGGCGGATCCGCGTCAACATCGCGGTGTCGATCGGATGGAACACGCTCTTCGCGACGCTCGCCATCTCGGGGCTGATCGGTCCCATCCTGGCCGCGATCCTGATGCCGATCAGCAGCGCCAGCGTGGTGATGCTGTCATTGCGGAGGATGCGTGGTGAACACGGGGGAGGATCATCGCGGCGAGCGGCGGGCGATGCTCACCTGCTCAGTCGCCCCGTGCTCGCGCGGAAGGAGCGACGGCGACTGGCCGGGGTCGACTCATCATCGTCCGTGCCATCCGACGGTGACGCTTCCACGCCCACGAATCGTTCCAAGGTCGTCTCGTACAGCAGTTGATCGACCGCATGCTGGACGTCGACGAGTTCCGAGTGGAGCGGGCACGGCTCGCCCTGGCCGCAGATGCCGCCGCCGAACGGGCAGGTGTGGGAGACGTTCTCCGTCTCGAACAGCCGGTAGATGTCGTAGATCCGGATCTCCCGGGGAGGCCTGGCGAGCATGAACCCGCCACCCGGACCGGGAATGCCGCTGACGATCCCCGCCTGCGAGAGCACGGTGAGGATCTTCGCGAGGAACGGACGCTGGAGGTTTCGCGATTCGGCGATCTCGGTGACCGAGAGCCTCGTCTTTCCATCATCCCATACCTCGGCCAGTCGGGAGGCCGCGGCGATCGCTGTCTCGGTCTGTCGCGTATACATGACCGGTTCCTGATCGGCGTCGATCGAACTGGGTCGATCGGGGGAGCCTGACGCCGACACCATAGTCTATGCGAGCGAGCGGGCTCGTGATGTGACGTTTCCAGAGACGGGGTGATTCCCCCTAGTTCGAGCGGGTGTCGTCGCGCTCGCCGTCGTCATCGTGGAGGATCCGCTCCGCGGGGCCGTCCAGATCGTCGAACTGACCGCTTCGTGCCGACCAGACGAAGGCCCCGATCGCGAGCATCGCGAACAGCAGCGCGAGCGGAATGACCAGGTAGAGGGCGGACATGGCTCCAGAATACCTCGCTGACGATCCGCATTCATCGGTGGAGACATCGGCTTGTGCTAGCATCCGCCGCGTGACGGACTCGAACGATCCACCACTGCGAATCTGCCTCCTCACGACCCAGAACCTCGATGCGGACCCTTTCCCCGAGGATGACTGGCCGTGCGATCCACGTCCCTTCATGCCCGAGGCGGAATGGCATGTCGCGACCCTGAAGGGGAAGAAGGGATCGGTCCGTCAGGTCGAGCGTCTGATCAGGCGAGGGTTCGACCTCTTCTTCAATCTCTGCGATGGCGCCGCGGATCAGAACATCCCCGGGATCGAGGTCATCGAGACCCTGGAGAAGCACGGCGTGCCCTTCGCGGGTGCGACCTCCGAATGCTACGAACCGACCCGGGTCGAGATGAAGGAGGCGTGCGCAGCGCTCGGGATCGCGACGCCTGCCTACGTCGTGGCATCGACGCCGGAAGACGTGGAGCGGGCGGCGGAAACGCTCCGGTTCCCGCTCTTCGTGAAGCACTACAGCAGCTACGCCAGCGTCGACCTCAGTCGTCGATCACGGGTGCGGACGCCGGCGGGTCTTCGCATCCAGGCGAAGAAGATCATGTCCCGTCACGGCGCTGCGCTGATCGAGGAGTACATCGACGGGATCGAGTGCACGGTGCTCGTGGCCGAGAATCCGGACGATCCCGCGCGACCGATCACCTACACCCCCGCCCAGTACGAGTTTCCGAAGGGCGAGGAGTTCAAGCACGCCGACGTCAAATGGGTGATCTACGAGGGCTTGAAGTCCTTTCCCGTGAAGGACCCGGTGCTCGCGGCGAGACTTCGCGACGAATGCGCCCGCTTCTTCGTCGCGTTGAAGGCGGCGAGTTTCGGCCGATGCGATCTTCGCGTCACGAAGGACGGCACGCCGTACATGCTGGAGATCAACGCGAACTGCGGGATCTACTATCCGCCCGCCGACTACGGCGCCGCGGACATCTGCCTTTCCCTCGATCCCGCCGGGCACGAGGGTTTCACCCGGCAACTCGTCGCCGCGGCCTTCGCGCGGCATGCGAGGAGCACGCCCGCTCGGGGTGAGGAATCCGGGTCGGCCGATTCGAGCGTGATCGAGGCTTCCGAGTCCTCGCTCCCTGCATCCTTCCCTGCCGAGCCCGCGCCGACATCGTCGCCCGACCCGGCATGCGAGACGGTGGTTCCGAGCCGTTCCTCGCACGACGCGGAACGCGGGCATGGGACGGAGTCGGCGACCGTGGTGGATGGCGATTCGACGGCCTGACGCTCCGTCGCGGCGATGCCCGCTTCAGATACCATCCCACCGCCATGCACGATTTCCAGCGACGATTCATCGATTTCATGCTCGACGCGGGCGTCCTCACCTTCGGCGACTTCACGACGAAGAGCGGTCGCAGGACGCCCTACTTCGTGAACACCGGCCTCTACCGGTCCGGTTCGCAGATGGCGACCCTCGGGCGGGCCTACGCCGATGCGATCGAAGCGTCGTTCCCCGACGGGTTCGACGTGTTGTTCGGGCCGGCGTACAAGGGGATCCCCCTGGTGGTCGCGGTCGCCACCGCCTTCGCGGAACGCGGCCGCGACGTCGAATTCTGCTTCAATCGCAAGGAAGCCAAGGACCACGGTGAAGGCGGCGTGATCGTCGGCCGGAAGCTGCGGGACGGAGACCGGGTCCTGATCGTCGAGGACGTGACCACCGCCGGCACCTCCATCCGGGAGACCGTGCCCGTGCTCCGAGCCGCCGCGGACGTGACGCTCGCGGGCCTCATCGTCTCGGTGAACCGGATGGAGCGGGGCACCACCGATCGCACCGCGCTGGCGGAGCTGGCCGACGAGTTCGCGATGCCGACCCGGTCGATCGTCGACCTCGACGAGATCCTCGAGCATCTCGGTGACCGACTCGGATCGGACGATCGCGAGCGAATCACCGCGTATCGCGAGCGGTACGGGGCGGCGACGTCCTGAAGGCGAGGATCTCGTTCCCGGACGCCTCGGGGTCGCGCCTCCGAGGCCGCCTGCTGGATCCGGGTGGACGATCCCGTATCCTTGGGGCATGACCTCGATTCCCCGCCTTCTCGTGCTCGCCTCCCTCTGCATCGCCCCGGGTCTGAACGCGACCGGAGAGGACCTTCGTCCCGACAGCGACATCGACATCACGGTCGATTGGTCGCAGCAGCCGGACGGATGGCGATATCCCATGGCCATCCACGTGCCGGAGGGTGAACCACCGTCGAGCGGACTTCCGGTCTGCATCCTGCTCCACGGAAACGGTGGCAGCGGTGCGGGCATGCTTCCCGGATTCGTCGGGCTGCTTCCGTGTCACGCCCTCGTCGCGCCGTCGGGATATGCGTCGAGCTGGAACATCTGCGGCGAGGGAAGCGACGCGCCGGATCTCGAGATGATCGCGGACCTCGTCGATCGACTCCAGACCTTCGACAACGTCGATCCGAACCGGATCCGGATTCTCGGCGTCTCCAACGGTTCCGCGCTGGCGAATCGGATCCTGCTGGAGAACGACGATCCCGGAATCGACCGGATCGCCGCGGTGGTCTCGCAACTCGTCACCGCGCAGCGGCATGGCGACGCGTTCTTCCGCCCCGGCGGAACGACCGAGCGAAGCGCCGCCTTCTGCGGATACGACGTCGAAGTCGAGCCGGTGCAGGGACGCCGTTACCTCGGCATCTGCAACGAGAACGATTCGGTCATCCGGTACGACGGTGGACCGGGGCCGGGCGGCCTGGTGTTCCTCGAAGCCCGGGACTCCGCCTTCCAGATCGCGCGAAGCCAGGGATACCCGGGCGAGCCGATCGCCGGATCGGGCGAGCGGATCGGACGGAGCAACGTCTTCGCCTACGAGTACCTCGATGGCCGCGTCGTCCACCTTCGCGGTGACGCCGGCCACGGCATGAACGCCGTTCAACGCGAGTACGTCCGCGATTTCTTCGATGGATGCGCGGTTCCGCCGCCGTGTCCCGCCGATTTCAACGGCGACGGCCGGGTCAACGGCGCGGATCTGGGCATGCTCGCGGCTGCCTGGGAGACGGTGGCGGGGGACCTCGACGGCGACGGGACCACCGGGGGAAGCGACGTCGGTCTCCTGCTCGCCGCGTGGGGCGTCTGCCGCTGAGATCCACCGCCGCCGCGCTGGTCGCCGTGGGGGGGCGGGGATTGACCCCACTTTGAGTCGAAAGGGCTTCGAAACGGGCTGAAACAGCCTTCACGCGAAAAAAAGCCGGTTCATGTCGATATATGCGATAAAACACCCGTCTTATCGTTATATTGGATCACCCCGGTTTTTCGTCCGGGTCGCGTGTCTCCACGGGAGTTCTCCATGAACGGCATTCCACTCACGGGCTGGTCCATCTCATCGCTCCTTTCGCGATTCGACCGCGACGAGCCGGCTGGATCGCGGCGCGTCGCTCCGGGGCTTCGACGCCTCACCGAATCGATCGATCAGCGTCGAACGGACCGGTCGGGCGCGGGCAACGATCGCAAGCCGTCGCAGCCCGGCGGCACCGGAAACGACCGAGGAGGCGAACGCTCATGAACGGTCCGGACACATCCGAAGATCGTCCGCTGCCGGTCGGTGGATCGACGGCGCCGCTGCGATTTCCGTGGGGTGGATTGATCCTTGCGATGCTGTCCTTCGCGGCCCTCGCCTTCTTCACGGTCGGCGGCGCCGTCCGGTCGAATCGAATCGCGGGCGAGCACCTCCGACGGGCCGCGATGCGGGAGGTCGACATCGCTTCGACGCACGGGCTCGATCTGCTCGCGGTTCGTCGAGGACGCACCGAGTACCTGGCGACCTGCATCGCCTGCCACGGTCCCCGGGGGGAGGCGCTCCCCAACCTCGGCAAGGACATCGCGTCGAGCGAGTTCGTCGCCGATGCCGGCGACTCGGAACTCCTCATGTTTCTGAAACTCGGTCGCAGCACCTGGGATCCCGCCAACACCACCGGCGTCGCGATGCCTCCGAAGGGTGGCAATCCCATGATCGACGACGACGATCTGTTCGACATCATGCAATTCATGCGATTCCTCCAGGCCGACGTCTCGTCGACCGGGAGTGAATCGTGAAACCCGAGGATCATCGAATGAACATCCATCGATTTTCGCGCCACGCCGTCTGCCTGACCGCCTTCCTCTTCGGACTCGTCGGTTGCGGACCGGGTGATTCAGGCACCTCCACGACGGCCGCCACGGCGTCCGTCTCGAACACGGGCGGCAGCGGCATGCCGGCGCTCGAAGCGGTGGCGAAGGAACGGGGACTCACCCCGGACGACCTGCTCGCCGCGGCCAAGACCTACCTGCCCTCGGGGAAGCACGACGAATACATCCTCTTCGCCAGCGGCGGTCACAGCGGTCAGGTCCTCGTGATCGGGGTGCCGTCGATGCGACTGCTCCGGGTCATCGGCGTGTTCACGCCCGAGCCCTGGCAGGGGTGGGGATACGGTGTCGGCGAAGAGGTGCTCGCCTCGGGTCGGATCGACGGTCGCGACGTGCTCTGGGGGGACACCCATCACCCCGCGCTGAGCGAGACCGGCGGCGACTACGACGGTGAGTTCGTCTTCATCAACGACAAGGCCAACGCCCGCATCGCGGTGATCGACCTCAAGGACTTCGAGACGAAGCAGATCGTCAAGAATCCGCTTTCGCTCAGCGATCACGGCGGAACGATGGTGACGCCCGACACCGAATGGATCATCGAAGGCGGCCAGTACGGGCATCCGCTCGGCTGGGACTACGCACCGATGGAGGAGTACACCACCGAGTATCGCGGGATGGTCACCTTCTGGAAGTTCGATCGAAAGGCGGGCCGGATCGATCCGGACTCGTCCTTCGCGATCGAACTCCCGCCGTACTGGCAGGACATCTTCGACGCGGGCAAGCTCGCGTCGAACGGCTGGGTGTTCGGGAACTCGATCAACACCGAGCTCGCGACCGGCGGCATCGAGGACGGAAAGCCGCCCTACGAGGCCGGTTGCAGTCAGCGGGACAACGACTACCTGCACGTCATCGATCTCGAGAAGGCGGCGAAGGTCGCGGCCGCGGGTGGAACCGAGGACATCAAGGGATTCCCGGTGATCCCGCTCCAGACGGCGATCGACGAGCAGCTCCTGTTCTTCGTGCCGGAGCCGAAGAGCCCGCACGGCGTCGACGTGTCGCCGGACGGCGAGTTCGTGGTGGTGTCCGGCAAGCTCGATCCGCACGTGACGGTCTACAGCTTCGAGAAGATGATGGCGGCGATCGCGGCGAAGTACCACGAACCCGATTCCTTCG
>MDTG01116363.1_pt1 | contig 12752 bp, 6 predicted proteins | sample 811421 | NCBI WGS metagenome assembly MDTG01 (sample SAMN05326645, study PRJNA326480) | marine metagenome | isolation source: seawater | place: Pacific Ocean: South East | collected 2011 | reverse complement strand
TCGAAAGACATGCTTCCACTGCCGCCAGACCCGCCAGAACCATCTGACGCCGATGTAATACGACCCTGTTGATCTACGGTAATGTTTGCGTTGGTATAGCTGCCTGCGTTTACTGTGGTATCGCGTAGTTTAATTTCAAGTTCATTGTTTGCTCGGTCTGTCGAAGCGTCCAATCCCGTGGTTGCTGCAATATTTAGGTATTGATTACCTGTCCCTACTATTACGCTTTGACCAGAACCCGCATCTACGAAGAAAGCCCCTGGTCCGATTTGTCCGTATTGATTAATTGCGAGAAGATCCCCTGATGTAAGTGAAGTCCCCGTATCACTGACTATTAGCAGTTTTGAAGCGGTATCTGTGGCATTATTAGCAATGGAGATACTACCTAACCCACCAGACCCGTTGTTAGTTTGAACATCGCCTTGCGACCCCGCTGGAGTTAGCCCACTGCCGCCAGACCCCGCTACAATTTCACCATTGGAATCAATCGTGAGAAGATCTCCTGATGTAACCCCCGCACTACTGACTTTTAACAACTTACCGCCTGCCGCTGCACTATCACCCGTGGCAATGGCAATGCTGTCTAACCCGTAGCTGCCTTTTGTCTGTACGTCGCCTACATTACCTGCTGGCATCAAGTGTGCGCCGCCTGATACAATTTCGCCATTGGAATCAATCGCGAGAAGATCCCCTGATGTAATGCCGCCGCTGTTTACCTTTAGGATTTTACCGCCTGCTGCTGCACTGTCACTTGTGGCTAACTCTAATTCAAGATGGGTACGTGCATCTGCTGGCGTGTATGCCGCAAGTTGCCCGTTTCCGTCATTGTACTGAATTTGACCAATGGTGCCTGCTACGACAAGTCCCCCGCTTGAAGAAGGAACGGTACCATCTCCCATAGGGGTTACTGCGTTAGCATTTGCAATATCCGAAAAAATGGAATCGTTAAGCACTTCCTTAAAAGCTACGTGTAATATGGCAGAACCACTAGCTGTTTGTTGAGAAATAGACGTTGTTGCACTGATTTTTAAAGTTAGGCTACCATTTACTATTGCTGTGCTATTATTTGCTAACAACACACCTTTGGTGCTTTGTTCTTTCTTTATACCTTTGCTAGAAACATCGGTTAGTTGTAAAAAGGAATTGTCAAAACTTTCATCTCCTAAAGAAAATGAAGTAGAAGAGTCAAACCCGTCAATAACTTCTAACCAAGCGTCTTCTATTACAACAAGGGTGTCTGTGCCTACTTCGGCAAGTGTAAGCACATGAGAAGATCCCGATGTAGTTGCAAGCGTTGTTTGATTTAACTCGAAACGCATAACCCCATGTGCAATAGGGGTAGATGAACGGCTGATTGCATGTTCTGTGGATACCCTTGTTTTCATATTATGTTGCCTCTCTTACCAGAACAATCGTTGCAGTTAGATTTCTACCTAAACTATCACTTACAAGTTTCCCTGGTCCGTTAGGTACTACAAGTCCTAATAACTTATCCCCTAGATTAATGTCTAAATTGTTGTTCGTCACAATCATAGGACCGTTGTCTACGGCAGGTGCGCCCGATAAATCTATGTTTAGACGGTTCATTACGTTGTTCTGAAAATTCTGTTCTGTGCCTACGGTCAAATCGAAAACGTATGGGTTCCCTTGGTTTTGGGGTTGTGAAGTACCCCCGTCTGCCATTGCTACTGTAAATTGCCGTATGCGAAGATTTTCCCCTTTGATAAACCAAGTCGCAAGGTTAGGGCTATGTGCTACGTTAGGCTCGTCTTCAACGGTCATAGGGGCAATGAAGGGTACGAGTTGTCCGTTATCTAGGTACGTCCAATTTACATTCGCTGTCAGTACGATACGTTCAATGTTAATTGCCCGTGCTGGTCCTGCCGCTGATTCTATGGTTACGGTACCCCGCGTACCTCGTGTTGCAGCATCCACATGGTCACCATGATGTATGTGCAAGGGGTTAGCGGCATTATCGGGATCGTTTGCATACCCGCCGCTGCTTAATGCCTCTAAATCGGCACCTGTGGCGTCTACAACATCCGTATGCTCTGTGATTGTGTGCGGGGGTAGCCCGTTGTCTCCTGCCGCAATGTTTTCAATAGCAGTAGCCCAATCGTCTGCGTCATTGTGCCAATTTCTTTCACCTGATGCTATCTTCTGGATTGTGGCGTTTGGTGATTTTAGTCTAACTGTAACAAATGCGCTACTAGGTGCGCGTAGGGGATCTGTCTCCGATGTTTCCCCGCTATTCTGGTTAGTGACCACAAGAAAACAACGTATATTACCCCATGTATTAACTTGCTCTAACACGGGATTTTGAATTGTACCCCCTCCACTAAGCGTAAGCTGCGGATTTTGGTGTGTTTGTGACAATATTGACCATTGGTAAACAAAAGTAGGCGATACGTCGTTTGTATCTACCGCATTGCCGTATAAATTTACGTCTAGCGGTAAATTTTGATTAGCGAGTGTGATAACAGGATCACTTGCTTCGGTGAACGATGAAGGAGGGTCTTCGTTAGGTAAATTTTGCGCCCCTGATGCGTAAGCTATAATTGGCATTTTAATTACCCCCTCTCGTAGAAGTATCCCCTGTTCTGATGATATTACCATCTTCGTTAGGAACGCTTGATGCGTTGTAATTCAAATGAACATCGTCTTCGGTGAAGCGAAAAACAGGTTCTTCGTTCCCTAACTCTGCAAATGCAGGCGGGGAAATAACTATAGAAAAGGAGGGGACAAATTTGCCGTTAGCTGTGGTGGTGTTAATACCGTATGGATACCAACCGTTGTTGACCGCTGTATTAGGGGCAGGTGGTCTACCTCCTGAGTTACCTATAGCATGTGCGTCTGTGTCGGGATTAGGATACAATTCGATATGCTCTGGACCTGCTAGATTCCCCCCAAATATGTATTCGCCCCCGCCAGTTTTCTCAAAGAATAGGCGGTCTGGTCTAAGAAAAGTTAGGTCGTGGCAATACCCTCGTAAATCGTCTTTATGTCCAAAAATTTCGTCTTTAGCAAAATTAGTACCTTGAACGTCTGTTCGATATATACGGGGGTCTGTCGTATCTCCGTGTAAGTATCCAAAAACAGTTGCCCCAACCGTGTCTTGTAACCCTGTACTTACGCCTAAATCGTTAGGGGTACTGTATGTTATTGTGGTACCTAAGTTTGCCGTGTCCTGCCTATGCCCGTCCCGCCATGTGTCTTGTACGTTTGCTTCATAATGTGCGTTGTTCCCCCCTTCGGGAGCTAACCCGCCCACTTGATCTATCCACTTCCCGTAGTTTGGGTATCCTCTTAAATCATGTCCTCTGTTCACAATATCAGGCACAGAATTTACAGGATATACTTCTATATCTTGCATATCGCCTGCGGTTTTTTTACGTATGACGATATTTAAAGTACACTGATAAAAATTGGCAAAAGCGTTAAGTACACTTTCAGGCGTATGAATAAACCCTTGAACCTGATTATACACAGGATTACCCGCAAAATTTTGTCCTCCCCCGTACTCTACTCTGCCTGAAATGACGTTGGTAGAAGGGACTAACCAAGGGCTATTGATTTCTTTGTGGGTAGGTGTCGCAAAAATTACACAATCCTCTAGGCTACCTCCTAAACTTCTTAGAAATTCTGGCTGTAGCCTTATTCTCACTCCCCCTCTTGCGTAACTAATTTGAGAGAATGCGTTAGCAAGTATGAAAAAACTGTATTGCGTGTTAGTCCCCGCTGGTCCTTGTCTCACTTTCATAAACTCGCGATTACCGCTGCCGCCATAATAATACTGTGCATCAAATGACATAGACAAAGCGGGTACAATAGGTTTTGCGCTGTTAATGGGTACTTCTGAAAATGGATCTGTCTCTGCTAGTAAATCCGCTTGGTTACGCTCTAATTCTGTTACCCTTGTAAGCAGATCTTGTATTATACCTTCTTGCCTAGCGGTTTCGTCTGATAGGCAAATGTTTTCTAAAGCTAAAGAGTTAAGTGATCTTAGGGGTCTAGCTGACCAATGAGATTCAAAACGACTTCTTACGGCATTAAATACGTTTGTGAGGTTTGCGATGCTGCCGCTTTGGTACGGACTTACCAATGAGTCTGGCTGTTGCCCGTGATCTAAAACACCACTGCCAACGGCATTTTGTATAACAACACGTAATGCTGCAAGTTGATCTACAATTCCATTACTTGCGTTACTATTAAATTTTTGCCACGGACTACTTGCCGCATTTTTCTTAATTCCTATGCCTGCTTGTCCAAGCGTACCCCCACTTGCCAAGTAATTGTCTAACTGTGCAAGGCGCGAAGTCATTGTTCTGTCGGGTAACGGGCTTCTCTCGTTTCCTATATCCCAATTACTTTCGTTTATCAGCATGTCATGTACAAGGGTAATGGCAGGTGAATTTGCTGTTTCGTACCTCTCAAAAATGTTCCAAGTAGATAGGTTAGGAGATTCGTTAGAAAAATAATCTCGTTGTACACCTATTTCGCCAAGATCTACGTCCCCTATTCCGTTATTTCCCCCTCTGTCTTCCCATTTTCTACTGTCAAACGCGCTACAAGGAAAAAGGATAGGGGTATTAGATCCCGCACCTGTCCATTGTATTATTTTAGCGATTTTTGCCCAAGGGCTACTGCCTGCTTCAAACTCTGGCATTGAAGGGGACAACGCAAATTCAACTGCCGTAATTGTACGAGTATTCATCGTTACAGGCACTTCCGTCTGCTGTGCAACACTCCACTTACGCCTTGCGTCTAGCTGCCCTTCAATACGGACTGGTCGCGCCCATAGAAAGGGTGCGTGTTCCCCTATAGTCAACAAACGACTGTTTACATCTGCATCGTTTTGCTCTGCATCTAGGCTACCGTCTGCGAAATAGGCATCTTTAGCGTTTTTTACTGCGGTATAATCTACACTCTGTGTAACTTGCACAGGGGATGCAGGATCATACATTACTACTTCACCTGAAAAACCCGTACCGTCTACGTTGTCCACTGTTTCAGAAGCGGGGGTAGTTACAAAAAAAGCAAATTTATGCGTAAAGGTTATTGTTCTGTCTGCCGCGTCTATCTGAGTGTTTAATTCACTAAGTAACCCGTTGGAAAATCCCATTAAATTACCCAAGGCACTACCGATGTATTCTAGCGTACCTTGCTGTAACGCTCTGGCGTCAATTAGGTCAAAGCGTTCTTGAGGTACTAATTTAACTGTTTTTTTAACCATCGTTGTTACCTACTCAAAATCTTCTGGGGGAATTACTAAGATCGCGTCGGGATCGGGACGGAAAACGCTACGTGTATCTCTGGGGTACCTGTCCTGCATAGGGGTAGTCCCTGGGTTTACGGTGTCGTGTTCAAAAAACTTAACGTCAATTAAATTCCTGTTGTTCATTACTCGATCAATCAACTGCGAAACAAACAAGGGGTCGCCTGGGCGCAAAGTCAAAACAAATTCCACCGCTGCTTCCCGTACTTCGTCTGCTGTATCAACGAAGGAAACACCGCTAACAGGAATAATCTGCATATCAAAATCTACGCCTTCGATTAGCGGGGGTAAAACACGAACTCTTGTTCCCGCTGCTCGTAACCCTGGAAGCCCAATAGGATCGTTCAAGTCTCCCTCAATAGCCCGTTGCATTTCAGGTATCAAATTCCCCGTAAACACCGAATATCCCGCGTCTGCGTCGTTTTGAATAGGACCGATACGATAAGACTCCCCCTCGGAAAAAACGCCGCCCTCTACGTACACAATGCCCCTCTCAGGCAAAGAAACAAACACGTCTGGACGTAACGGGGGTTGTTCGACGCCGTTTGCGTCAAATCGTTGTATCTTCTTGATAGGAGAAAATGCAGGGGCTTCATGGAAAATTGTCAGTATGCCTTCCCCTAACCCTGGTACTTGCCCCTCAATGGGACGCCCTGGTCGTGTCGCTACTTCTTGTCCCTGGATAATAACGCTACCGTCGTCTATTACTAACTCAGAATACCCTCTCCGCTCTGTGTCTTCATAAACCGCTGCGTATCGCGCTCGTGTTCTATCTGACGCTACAAAACTTAAAGCAAAATACTCTAGTGCCGTAGGTTGGCATCTTGCTAAACTGCTTAAATATAGAATTGCCCGATTTCGTAAAGCGAGATCTGATTCTGCTTCTTGTCCCCCAAGGATAGGGGACGTTTGTTCTATGCTAGATACAAAAGTTGGCATCCCTATAATTTTGTTAATAGTCGATGAAGCGCAATTACCGTCAATACCTGGGGTTAGGCATACGATAGAAACATTCCTGATACTTTGGGATGCTTCGTTAGAAGGAGGAAAAACAACTGGTTCTGTCGTTGCATAGATAATGGTAGCATCGTCTGTTCTACCTACCGTGCTACCAATAGGTACAACTACCTCGTTCGGTAATCCTGCTCCGTCTGTTTCTTCTAACCTAGTTATCGTTAAAACAGTACCCCTAGACGCCGCTGCGGGAAGTCTTACAATGCTTCCCTGTGGAAATTCTGCAATTCTTTCGTCTAATAGTTGTCCTGAAATACGAGACAAAGAAAAACTATCTCTTATTCGTGCTAGTCGATATTCGCTGCTTGATAATTCTGTAGCTACTGTGCTTAAAATTTGAGCAACTACACTACCTTCGGAAATGTCGGTCAATTCAGAACGTGCAATTACACCTGCAACCAAGTCCTGTAGGATTTCCTTACTTGTTTTAGGTGTGTACGCCATTTTAACCCTCGGTGCTTAATGGTGCCACAAATTGCATGTCGCCCCCGTTTATTGCCACTACGGTCATTGACACGGCTAACTTGTCCCCGTCATCTTCTACAATCAATTCGTGTATTTTAGATACACGAGGATCACGTAACGTCTGTTCCTTACAATGTAGTCCCGCGTAGGCGGCAGTCCTACTTGTCATACCAAGACCAGGGGCTATTGGCAACCCATAATCGGGGAACATCGGTAAGGTTTGTTTTTGTGTAAGTAGGCGTATCGCCAACGCTTGTTCTAGGTTGTGTGGTCCTTTACGCACGGCAATATCCCCACCATGAATCTCTAATTCGCCAGTGCTTAGGTTTACGGCAATGTCTTTGCCTAGTAACTCGTCTGTGCTTTTTGCTCCAAGAACCGATTGTTCCGTAGTGTTTAAGGAAACAGGTAAAAGTATCCGCGTCCCTGGTTCTAGCGTACCCGAAGCATGATTGTGAGCGTCCGTAAAACCATTGATCCTAGCGATTTCGGTCCACCGATTTGCGTTTCCTAATACACGAAAAGCAATATTAAATAGAGTATCGCCTAGTCGCACTACATATACCGAAAACACGGGAGTTTCGGTTTGTGGCGTTGTCTGTTCTGTCGGTAAAACGTCTGTGGCGGTTAGTGCTTGCCTAGACTGCTCCACGTCGTTAGGACCGCCGCCTGCAACAAAAAGCCCCTGACTTGCAAGGGCTTCTGCTTCGTTTGCTTTTTCTCCAAAAATTGCCTGTAGCGTATCCAATTCTGTTCTGTATGTCTCAGAAGAAAAAGGATTTGTTATTTCTTTAAATCGCTGTGCGCTATCTGAAAAAGCGGCTGCTGCGACTACAAACTTAGCTAATAGGTCTTTAGGCAAAAGTGCTAATTGATTAGTTGCGTCTGCAAGTCCTTGTGCGCTTAAACCGATGTTTCTTAATGCGTTAAGGGAAGGATCTATAATTGCTTTTACATCCCCTCGTAAATTAGTTAGGGAATTACTCAGGACGCCGATACTGGTCGCCAGTACGTTAATGGCATCTCCCACCATTCTCCCGTATTCATCTATAGGCGAAAACACATTCTGGGGTATACCGTCTTCATCTGCGTATGCGTATGCTGTTAAACTGAGCATCCATTCGTAGGATAAGCGTGACGTATCTGCGCTTCGCTTCCACATCCACCCTTGGGGTTCTACAAGTAAATTTATTTTCTCGTTAAACGCACGAAAAATCAACTTCGGTTGTTTTAAATTCGTGCCGTTCTTTACGTCGTATCCTTTGTGATACTGATACGTTTCTTGTAACTTGGCGTAGTCTTGTAAAAACCCGTCAAATTCTAGCAGGTTATCACGAGGATCTTGGAATTTTAAATCTCCGTTCCTAACGTATCCCTGTCTAGGCAAAAGTCCTGATCTGCCTTTTAAGGAAATCTCTCGGTTTCTTGATTCTACAATTTGTCTAATAGGCATATTGCCTAATGTATGCCTAATCATACCTGCTAAGGGACGTGTACAATCAATTTCTTCGGGAGTGTTAGGTAGTGTGATTGCAACTGAAAGTCTACCGTGCATGTCGTATAATTCTAACACGTAATCTATCGGCACCCGTACCAAAGACGCAAAACGCTTGCCGATGTCAGATTTGTACAAACCGCCAAGGGGTAGACTAAATTCAGGTAAACCTTTTTCTCTTCTTGGCTCGTTACCCGACATTTGTCACCCTTCCTCGGTATTCTTGCTGCTAATTCTAACACAACTGGCTTTGTATGCAGCATCCGATCCCTTGCTCCAACTACCTATAGGGGGGGAAGCAGGGGTAATTTTCGGCACGTATCCTTGAATAGAAGCTGCCTTTGTCGCTTCTACGTCTGCACCTATCTCGCTTAAAACATTTACTCGTTCTACAATGTCACCGATGGCATTCTCTAGGTCGCTTAATTTTTCTAATAGTTTAGACGCTAAGACAACATGATCCGTTGTACTTTGTCCTTTTTGAGAAATACGCAAATGCGAATCCTCTGCTACTTGTATTCTTACGGGATAGTGGTTTTCAGTAGTATCAAGGGTTATTCCTTCTGCACCTACCGTTGTTAAAGAACCGTCTAATCTGTTCGTCGAATCTACAGCACATTGCGTCTGTGCTGTTAGTTGGTCGTCTGTTTCGTAGATTCTTTCAGGTAAAATGCGCTCTAAACTTTTGTTAGAGTATCCTGCTCCAATAATAATAGGATCTGCTAGGCTCATTGAATGAAGCAAAAGTACAAAACTGCCTAAATAATCTTCGGGTTCCCCCTGCATAATTTCTATTGGGGTATAAGGATGCGTTTGCACATTCGACAAAGAACCCCCTACGGTCATGTTCTCTACGTTAGTGTAAATAGTCCCTGTGTCGTCTTTGACCGTGTATCTGATACTTCCGTTATCCCGATACTCAAGACGTAACACTCTTGCTTTGCTTATGAGTCCTACTGCTTTCATTCGTAAGGTACCTTGTCGCCAACTTTTAATGTAGAACCTGCACTTGGCATCACAAACCTAGCTTGAGAAAAGCTAACTTGAGTATCCGCTACAAACCCCCCTGTCGGTAAAATGGACATACTGTGACTTACTTCCTCTACGTAACAAGTACCTGCTATTTGCCCCTTCAACCCTGTGTTGTCTGTTACCTCAATAGTTACATACATACCTGCTCTTATCCTTGGGTCTAATTCGCAAGAAAAGCTACCCCTTACGTGTTCTACCTGTTGCCTAGCAATCTCAAAACAATACTCTGCTATTGCATGGTACAACTCTGGATCGGAGTAAATAACATCCCAAGATACTTCTTGTCTTCTAACCCCATAATCGCCAACACTGTTACGATCAAAAACGGGACGCCGTACATTACTGTAGCCTAATCCAAACTGTAGATTAGTTGCTTTTGCAGAAGGAGACCTAACCGAAAAAACATTGATTCTTGTGTTTTCAGACACGCTAAAGTTAAGAGAAGTAATTACGTCCCCTTTAAGCACGATACGGTTTTTAGAAGTCGTTTCCTTTTGTCGAGACTCGCTCTTGCCTATTTTAAAATGAGGAAACTTTTCGGCGGTAAACACAGGTACATCGTCCCTGTCGCTTAAATTAGGGTACGTTGGTTTTTGACCTATCGCTATTAGCACGTCGTTATGTGCTTCTGCGTCAAACCCTGGCTCAAAACGTCCAGGTTCAAAAACAGGTTTCATTCGGTACATAATAACAGGTACCATCATACGAGGTATTATATGATCGTTACCGTGGTATTTCGAGAAAAGGGAAGGACGATTTTCGTTTTTTGCCGCATACTCTACGACGTTTGGTTCTTTATTCATATTACTTGTAAAAGTATGAGATAAAAATTTGCCGTCTTTGGTAACAAGTATAGACGGATCTTCGTTACTTATTTTGCGTGTTTGTATAATTTCATCACTATCCACGTATGTTTCTACGAACGCTTCTTTATGTTTGTCTAAGTAGTGGTGGCAATCTATTTCAATTAACGTGGGAAACATTTCTACATAGTTAGGGTCTAAGCCAAAGGTGTTTGTCATCCACGAAAATACGCCCCCGTCGTATTCTTTCAAGAGAAAACTACCCGATTGTCCCAAAGGCACAGATGCGTGATTGCCGAATCTACTTAGGTCTATAAGGCTAACATCCTCAGATTCCCTCAATCTATCGTCTAATCGAGTCGGTATTGAAAGCACCTGCTGATCCTTTTGTTCACCCAAACGATCATCGTCAGAAGCATCAAAATCATCATACGCTGCCCCTGTCGCGTACAAAACAGGTATCATTTCCGCAAAATTTGTAAAATCCTGCCGACGTACTATTTCCCCCCTTGTACCATCAGGTAAGGTAAGCACTACGGGGGTTTCCAAGTCGTACTGTTTCACGCCTTTAAAGGATGCTGGTAAAGGTATTTTCTTTGCGAAAGAATACCAAAGTGACGCAACTCCTGTACCTAAAGAAGAGTTAAGTAAATTTTCTCTGCCGCTGATTAACTTTCCATAAAAAGCATCAGAGTCAGTGTTAGTTACTCCACTGCGCGATATTGCTGAAAAATGAGCCGTAAACGCCTCAAATTCTCCGTCATTTATTGCCGCTAAGTCTAGCCTTAGATTCGATATTGCTTTTCTCTGGGATAGTCCCTCATTGCCCTGAAACAACTCCCTAAAATTAGCTTCCGTTAAGAAAAAAGCATTGTCGTTTACGTAATTGACCCAAGAACTTGCAGATAAAGACGCAAGGGTCATCAATGCACCTGTTTGCGGATCTGCGGAGGTAGATACATTCAGTGTGTCTACCCTTCCCCATGCTAATAGTTTTTTCCCCTTTAGCATGTTTTGACGTATTGTCACCCAAAACCCTGGTTGAGCAAGCATCGCATCTGATTCTCTATGCCCTGGGAACACGTCTTGAAAGGCACCTAATGGAAAAGCAAGGGTAAGCGATATTGTTTCGTAGGGACTTGTAGTAGAAAAAGTCCACGACATTTGATCTACAAAGGCTGTTACATCCCTTGTGTTTTCCCCTTTTTTCGTTTCCGAATTGAAGTAGGGTAAAAGTCCTACGCCCCCAAGCTGCTCGTTACTAAGATAACTTGCTGCGTAAAAAACAACTTCGTAAGGTACTTTGTTCATATTCGGATACCAATTAAACGACCTAGTAGCCGAAGTCCGGTTTCGAGGGGTCTTCTCAGTCTGTCAAGCTGTTCTGATATACGTATTAAAACCCTGTTAGTCATATCGACTTGACGCAACATCGGGGCTAACCCTGCGGGATCTACCGCACCTATCGTACTTGCCTCATGTTCCGCGAAAGTGCGGGATACGCCTCTGCTTGCTATTAAACTTTGCCTTTCTCTACCTGTTGGTCCCCCAGCGACTATTGCGCCACGTTGAAAACCTCGTGCTTCCCCGCGAGACATATTGTACGCCATTCTACCTTCGTCGCTCATGCCTTCCATTCGACCAAAGATTTCGTCGGGATCTCCCGCAAGATTTTCTAAACGTCCCGCTATATCGGCTATAGATCCCCCTCCTGCAAAGGCACGGGATAGCATTTTAGCTTGCTCTAACTGCTTAAAGGGCTGTAAAAGCTGCCCTCTTTGAGACATTGCGTCACCTGAAAAGGATTGCATTACAGGAATTGCTCTACTGCCTAACCCTCGTACACCTTCCCTAGAAAAAGCCGCGTTTGCCGATGCTAAATTTAAAGTACCCCCCTGCCCCTGTAAACGGGTAGCCATGCTATCTAGTGCCGACATAAACTTGTCAATGCCAGATGCACGATACCCCATTCCAAACAAACTACCCCTGATTCCTGTTATCATCCGTGCCGCATTTTGACCGCCACCCGAAGCACCTGCACCTGTAGCTGTTTTCGATAACAAACTGGCAATAAGATTTGCGTTTTCTCCCCTACGAATAGCCGCAAATGGAGATACGCCTACTTCCCCACGATTAGCATTTGCAACGGTTCTATTCCCAATCCCACCTAAAAAACTTGAAAGTATAGCGTTAGATTGTGCAGGTGCAAAGCCGTATTGAGTACCCGTTTCGCCTGCAAAAGCCCCTCTAATCCCTGGATCTCTGCCTGTGACCGCTTGTGAAATGCTACGAGATCCCTCGGTTGCTGCTCGTTTTGCCAATGTTTGCAGCCTGATTGACGTTCCTTGCGCCCCTAACTGCAACAAGCCTGCGCCAGCGGAAGCAAACGCACCTGTGCTTACCCCCATGATACGGGGCGCGTGTTCGCTAAACCGCTGAACGACTTGTCCTAAAGCTCGTCCCGCCGCCGCAATACCCCTCACCGCCATCGGTAATGCTGCTTGCGCCATGCCTATATGCGCTGTAGCCCCGCCACCGATTGCTTTGGTAAGATTGCCTACAAGCTGCGCCAAAATACTGTCACCGCCGCCACCGCCGCCACCGCCGCCGCCGCCACCGCCGCCACCGCCACCGCCACCGCCGCCACCGGTGCCGCTACCACTGCTGC
>MDTG01100873.1_pt1 | contig 12752 bp, 19 predicted proteins | sample 811421 | NCBI WGS metagenome assembly MDTG01 (sample SAMN05326645, study PRJNA326480) | marine metagenome | isolation source: seawater | place: Pacific Ocean: South East | collected 2011 | reverse complement strand
GCCTTTATAGTAAACCCCTAATTTAGTAGCAATGCTTATAAAATCGCGTAATACCGACCTTTTAAGCGCCGGCAATGTTTTCCGGACAATTGAAATCGTGATCGGCTTTTTGGTTGTTGTTAGCTTATAAATTAAGAATTGACAAATCGCATAAGTTTTCCCGGAACGCGTCCCGCCTTGATGTACTTTAATTCGAGCCTTTGAATTCAACGTTTGATAAAATTGAACGTTGCAAAACTCTTTTATTTGTCCTTTGCCGGTGTCCATTCAATGACTTTTGATTCAATGCTTCCGTCCATTTGTATTTCCTGGCGTTCAATGAATCCGCGTTTTTTTCCTTTTGTTTTTAAATAAAATATTGTTGCCGTTGTGTTGCCCTCTTTGATTTGTTCGTGCAATTGTGATTCAACAAAATCCAATGTAAGATTTTGCAAGTCGTCAACCTTTGCCCGGAATACTTTGTCGTTGTTGTAATACTTGTAAAACGTTGAACGATTGCATTTGACTTTTTTGCAAGCGGTCGTCACAATTCCCAATGATTGTTCCAACGCTTCAATCAAATTGTTTTTTAATATGTTGGTTTTTGTTGCCATATTGCAAATTTAAACAAAATAAACGAGCATAAAAAAAACCCCTACACGTCTGTAAGGGTTTTTGGTTCCGGGGTTATGTCCATTCATTCCCGTTGTTGTTTTTTTAAGCTAAAACAAATCTTGTTTCTTTATCTCTCGTATTCCAACCGTCGCCAATTTCAACAATTTCTGTTTTTACTACTTTTAATTCTAATAATAAATCCATCGATTTGACAACTTCTTCAGATTCTATGCCAATTTTTTTTGCTCTGAAAATAATATTTTCAATTGGTCGATTTCTTTTAGTTAATAATTCTACTAATTTTTTAATGTTTTCGTCTTTATACATAATTGTTTTTTTTTAGTTTGTTATTGTTTGATAGTACAAAAGTAAAAGAATTTTTTCAATTACCAAACAAAAATGAAAGTTTTTTTTAAATTTTTACGAAAATTTACGAAAACTTTTTATTTATCGGTGTACCAAACAAAGGAAATACCAATCACAAACAAATGAAATTCCAAACAATGTTCGTCGGCGTCTTCGGCTGCTGATTCAACAACAACGTGATCCATTGTTGAATTCCAATAATTAACGCCTATTAAGCAACCGTAAATCGGATAAATAATTGTATTAAAATTTAATCGCATAACTAATAATATTTTTTATAAAGATACAAATATAATTCCCAACATTTATTATTTGCTTGGATTTTGGAATATGTTTCCGGGGACAAAATCCGGGTGCCACGATTGTTTATTTCAACGCGCAAACCCTTTAATGTTGGGTGTTGTGATACCTTTATTTCGTTTTTTAAGCACCATTTAAGCGCCTTTTGATGTTCGGGTGTGGGTTGTATTGCCTTGGCCATAATTAAAACGGGATATTATCTTTAATAACTTCAAATTTTTTTGTTTCCAAATCAATGTCTTTATAAATCCCGCCATTGTTAAAATCCGGTGCAATATCAAAATCGCCTAATTGTCCATTTTCTTTTCGTTTGACCTTTTCAATGTATATCTTAACCACGTCGGATTTGAATTTAGTACGTTCACCAATGCAGCGGTAAACAATTAAACCGTTGTAGGCCTTATTGAAAAAATCGGCTGAACCGCTAATGTCATAAAGCGTTGGTTTTTTATACCGTCCGTTTTCGGATTCTATTTTGCGCGGGTGCGCTACTAAAAACAAATGGGTGTTTGTTTGTTGACAAAATTGTGTGATTTCAGACAATGCGCGCCCAATATATGAATGATCGCGTTGCGCTGAATGGTCTAACATATTCCAGGGGTCAATCACGCAAACGTTAATTCCCTTTTGGAACACTAATTCTTTAAAGGCGTTTAAAATACCTTTTAACGTTAAATTTTCCAAATCTATTTTAACCCAATAAAAATGATCTTGAATAAAATCTTTTGTTTGGTTTAATTGGTCGTTGTTGCAATTAGTTTCGTTTAATTTATTCGCGATTCGTTTTATATGTCCCTCATATGGGAATGACTCCGGCGCAAACATAGCGCAGCGCATATCGTATTTAAGCGCCATATTACAACAGATTTGGTCCATAACGTCAGATTTTCCAGAATTCGGAATCCCGGTAACAACGGACCATTGTCCCAATTCCATTTTGAAATAATTATCGGCGTTTGGTAAACCGATTGAATAGTTTTTGACGCCGTTTTCGTTATAAGTCAAAACACTTTGCCAAATATTATCCAAATTCAAAACGCCCTCCAATGGAAAGTTTTTAGCCGTTTTAATGACGTTTCGCAAAGTTTCGGCCCCTTTTGTCGTCAATATCTCATTAGCGTCTTTAAAATCGCCGAAATCGACGTATTTACAACGATAAGCGCCGAAGCGTCGCGCCAATTCATTACGTAATTGAATCCCAGGGTTGTCATTGTCGGTGCAAAGAATGATTTCTTTTTTGTCTTTAAAGTATTCAAAGCAATTATCCAAATATTCCAAACGTTGATTCCCTTTTGATGCGCCGTTCGGAACGGAACAAACCGAATAAATCCCGGCTTCGTGTAATGACAACGCGTCAATTTCGCCCTCAACAATGAATATTTTTTCCATTGTTTTAATATTATCCAGGCCATAAAATATCAATTCCGCGCCCGAAACCATTTTAAAATTCTTTTGGCCGTCACGATATTTCACATTCACCAAATTATTTTCGCGGTAATAATTGAAATTGATCGCGCGGCGTTTTTTACCTACTTGCGGAAAGTATTCCAATGATTCGCCAATTTTCCAATGTTGAAGCGTTGGTTCTGAAATGCCACGTTCACCGAACCATTTGACAACGCGTTCGGTTAAATTGACTTTTATTTTTTCCGGACGGACAAATTCTTTTTTCTTTTCAAATTTAGTGGTTCCGGAAAACCCGCAGTTGTGACAATTGAATAAACCTTTGTCAATATCAGCGGACAAACATTTATCGCGCTTGTTTTTTCGTGTGTGGCTGCATTGTGGACATTGGGTTTTTATTTTACCGGTCGATTTGTTGCCGATATCAATGCCGAAATCGTTAAATGTTTTCATTGTTTATTGTTTTTCAAATGCTAAACTAAAAAAATATTTTAAATTTTAGGTAAATAATAAAATAAATTTTCAATGTTTTTTAGTTTTTTGTTTTCAATCTCGTAATTATCTGTTTTCATTATGAATGACGTGCCGTTTGTTCGGTTTCGTTTGTCGCCTTTTTTATGCAGTATTGCTAATTTTAATAATTCTTTTTTACTTAAATAACCGCAAACCGTTAATTCATTTTTGCGCTTATTAAGTGAACAAAATATATAAATATCACAATCAAATTTTGATTGATGCGCCACGAAATTATTTACAAAATAATCTTTAACGTCAACATTGCGGCCCATTGTTTTAACGTCAATTTTTAATCCTTTATAAACCAAATCAAAACCGCCGTCAAAACCATTTTTAAATTTGTGATCTAAACCAAACAATCGTTTCACCATTATTTCGCCAATCAATCCAACGAATTGTTGTTCTTTGGTGCCGTTGAATTCAAATCGGTTGCCGATATTATGTTGATTGACGAAATGCCAAACCTCGTTTTTTAGTTTTTCCTGGATTTTAAATTTTTTATAATCCACAATGTCCGGAATCGCATGCGTTAAAATCATCATCAAAAAGTTTTGTCTGTTTAAAACTGTTTTTTATTTGTTCATAATTCATTCCATTTTTAAATGTTCTTTTCCCATAACCATCTTTTTCTGCATTTATAAACCATTCAAATTTGTTTGGGTGTTTATCTGACATGTGTTTTAAAAGAATTGGTGTCCTGTGAAAACATCCAATGCAGTTGTTCATATATGCAAACCGAACATTTTTGTTTTGCCAATATGATTCAATGTGATCTTTATAAATATTATCTTTAATTAAAGGAAAACTTGGTTTTTGCCATTCTATATTTGCCCATTTATTTTGATTTGTTTTTCCACCCCTTTTTCCAACAATTGTTTTAAATTCTAAATTTCCATTTTTATTGGTTTTTTCCAACATTGTTTTGGCGCGTTTTTGTTCATTGGCACGAAATCCGATTCGCATTTCAACAACTTCATTTATATTTTTATACCACCAATCAAAAATTGGTTGCAATTTCATTTCGGTTGTACAAAATCTTTGCGTCACGTTTGGCAAATATTTTTTTCCGTTTCTGTTTGTAATTTCGTCGAAAGTTTTGCCGGCAACCCAATCAATTTTTTTGCCGATGTATTGTTCCAAATCTAACATTGTATAGATAATTTTATCATCTTCCAACGTTCCAATAAATTCACGTCCTATTTTATCGCTAACAATTTGACGCAATTTTTGTTCCGGAAACAAACAATTTTGGTCGTTTGTTGTCACCAATGCAAAAACATTGAAATCGGCCGGATAATTTGCCGCGATATATGACGACGTTTTGCCGCCGCTTAATGAATTAATTGTTTTCATTCAAAACGTATTTTTTTAATTCCTGGAATTCGTTTGTCATCATCAAACCCTTGATTTGAAATTCGTGAATGTCGCCGTTTTTAGTTTTGGCGCCGATTTCCTTTTTTCCGTTGGACGGGTTTTTGTATATAAAAAATTCTTTTAGGTTTTTAATTTTAGTAAACCCAACCGGTTTTTGTTTTGCTTTGTGTTGGATCATAAAGCGGTCAATGTATTTAATGCCGTTTTTGTCGGTGTTTCTTAATTTTAGAATTGATAAAAAATTGTTTTGCCAGAATTCATCTTTTCGCAAATTTTTAGAAACGTTGTAAACCTCGCGTAAATCGTAACCGTCCAACCTTTGCAGTTTATCCAAACAATCCAACCATTTAATTTTTTGGGTTTCGGTTTTGGGGCGGTATTTCAAATCAAATAATGTTGCAAAATGCGGAAACGCCGTTTTCGTTTTATCGTCAAATTGGCGCTTTTCCGATTTTGTGGTATATTCTTTTTTTATATTATTTATATTGTTATTTATATTAACCTTTAACTTTTCTTCAATAGGGGTGTTTAACTTTTCTTCAATAGGTATTGAATTTTTCTTCAATAGGGGTGCAATATATATTCGGCGCTCTTTTATTTGCTTTGTTCCCTTTTGATATATCATTTTCAGGCGAATAAATTTATTCTTTTCTAAATTAGAAATCCACTTGGAAACGCTTGTTTTTGAAACATCGTAAAGGTTCGCGAAGTAATCGTTTGAAGCATAACAAAAACCTTTTTCGTTGGTCAATGCGGTCAATTCGCCAAACATTAATTTTTCGTTTGCTTTTAGTTTTTTACAATACCGTACGGGTGCCGGTATTATGGCATAATAATTTTTTTTGTTTTCCATTCATTCAAAAGTAAAAATATATTTTACAAAATCAAATTGTATTTTATATGATCGCAAAAGGAACGTAAATCTTCAAAGATTCTTTTTAGTTGAACCAAATCAATGTCGCCGTCCTCAAATTTATACCAAAGTAACTCAATAAATAAATCAAATTCAACGCGTGTTGATTTGCCAATGTAATTGTATGTAACCGCGATGTCGTCCGGTGAACTTTGTGTGGAACGTATTTTTTGATTTTTGTCATCGAAATAAATAGTATGATATTTCATTTTTGTGTTGTAATTTTTAATTCATTTTTAAAATATTTGTCTATTGTTTCAATACATTGTTCCAAATTATTTGACCAAATAGCCGCCCAATTGCAGTTTTCAAGCCATTTAAGCCACTTTTGTTGCCTTTCCGTGGGTTTGTTATACTTGTATTTTAATTCAAGCGCTAAACCGCTGAAATTAGCGTTTGGCGTAAATATTAATAAATCCGGAATTCCTGGCTTTGTCCCTAAATATTTCATTTTGTATTGTTCAAATGGTGTTCGTTTTCCCTCATTCATCGGGTGTGTGAATACCGCTTCCGGATATTGTAATTCTAAATAATTAATTATTGCGCGCTGCATTTTGTCCTCACCTTTTAAATATTTTGAATAGGGATTCGCCATTGGAATTGATTTTATTTTTTACGTTTCTTAAAATACAAATATCCCAAAAAACACAACGCAAAACAAACCGGGCAAGGGTGAAAAAAAACTAAATTCATTATTTTAGTTTTTTATATATAACAAATCCGTTGTTTTTAAGTACTTTTTTTGCATCTTTAATTTGCTTTTGTTGTGTTCGGTACGCGTCAAACGTTTCGTTTTCAATCGCGTTTGTTTGGTTTTTATAATTCATTTTGTGTGATTTTTAAAATTATTTAAAAAATATTTGTCGGTGAAATCAATGTTTTCCAATAATTGGATTAAATTAGATTTTGTTAAATCAATGTAATCATATTTTTTTGTCTCTATTATTACCGATGATGTTGCAGCAAATTCACATCGGATAAAATCATAATCGGCGTCAATAATATCACAATAAATGGAATGTTTATTTTTTTTCAAATTGTTTTTTAGATTCATTTTTGATATTTTTTAAGTTGTTTTTTTAATACATCGTTTTCAATTACTAAATTATTGTATTTATAAAGTAATGATTCAGCGGTAATTTTTTCGGTTTCGTAGCTGCTTAAAACAATCATTTTCAACGTTTCAAAATCAACGCGGAAAAAATCGTCCCATTTAATCCAATTATCCAAATTCGATAAAGCATAAACGACCGAAGCGTGATCACGTCCAACGGCCGCACCTATTTTTTTCATTGATTTTTTGCTTGTATATTTCGCCAACCAAAAATAAACCGCTCGCGCCATAACCAATTCACGTTCACGACTGTTTTGCGTGATGTCACAATTAAAGTGTTTGTTTACTTTTTTTATTAAATATTCTAATTCCATAATATTACAAAATTAAACTTCCGTCGTCGTGAAACTCATTCCAAGTGAAGCCGGAAACAACCCCGGTGTCACAATATATTTTCCAATCACTAAACGCGCGTTTCCAGGCCTTGCGGCCTTGTTCAATCATTTCGTCGCTTAATGTGTAAACCTCAACCGTGAACGGGTAATTTGTTTCGACCGCAATGAATTTAAAATTATCAACGCCGCAGTTGTCCATATAAAACGCCGCTTGTAAATGATAAGCGTATTTGTAAACGTCCCGGCGAAACGCGATTGGTGAATTGTCTTGACAAGTTTTGACGTCCGATATAAAACCAGAAACGCGATTCAAACAATCCGGACGAACGCGAACGTCCAAACCGTCGTGTTTGCCATAATGCGATAATTCAATTTCACCTTGACAATATTTTTGCGCCAAATCGTGATTGCGAAAATTTTCTAAAATTTTAGTAATTTTATTATGGTCGTCAAAAGAAACCATTTTTTTGCCGGTGGCCTTTTTTTGTTCCAATTCAAATTGTTCTTTTCCGGCTTTTGTCCGGCGATCAATTTTCGGCATTACGTGGAATTCCTTATAATACAAATCCGGTTCTAACATTGCACAATGAACGGCCGTTCCAAGCGCCATTGCTGAACTCTCAAACGGTTTTTGGTTAATAAAATGATATACAGATTTTTTATAAATAGCTTTTAAACCCGACGCGCTTATTCCAGGCGACGAATGATATTTTTCATTTGAATCAAATTGCGTTTTCATTTTCTATAATTTTATAGTTGTTTATTTCTTTAATAATTCTTTTTAACTTTTTATTTTTTTTATTTAGTTTTTCAATTTCTTTTTGCATTGCGTCAATTCGGTAATACAAAAACTTTAATACTGAATTTTCCATTTTGTTAATTTTGTATAAAACTAAAAATATTTTTTCAATTTACAAAATTATTTTAAAAAAAAACGGCTTCATATCTGAAACCGCTTTTCACTTTGTTTGTCATTTTACCGATTAAAAAGGTAAATCGTCGGACGTTTCGGCGACTGTTGCCGCTTCTGGTTTAACGTATGGATCGGATAATTTGATTGAAAAAAACTTTCCTTTTGCGCCCTCTTTTATCCAAGCGGCAATTTGTTGATTGCTACCGTCTTGTAATTTAATCGAACCCGAATAATCCGGCTGATTGTCATTTGTTTTGTTGGTGTTTTTAAATAAACTACCATTTCCATTTTGATGTTCGTAAGCCATTTTTATTGATTTTAAATATTAAACTTTTGTTTTATTTGTTCTTGGTATTCTTTTTTCATTTTAAAGCCGGCCAATACCTTTTCCGCTTGTTCCTTTGTTGCTTTCATTGTCGCATTAAATTGCGCGTCTGTAAGCCATTTTTTTGCGTCTTTTGTTTTTAGCTTTTCATCGCTTTGATTTTTAACGGCGTTTTGAACTTCATTCGCTGATGCGATTGACGTGTCAATTCCGACGCCTAAATAACCCAACGCGCGGCCCAATGCCGACGTGAAACCATTTTCAACAAATGACGTTTTGTTTATATAAGACGAATCGCGATATTCTTGTGAATGCGCCGAAGCGATTTCAACGCCTTTGTCGTCGCAAATAACAACTTTAAAAACGCCCTCTTTGTCGTCAATATGAACCAATGATTCTTTTATTTGCCAACCGTCAAATGTTGGTTCGCTTCTAAAATATTTTAGACGTTCGTTGACGGTGATATATTCCCGCCCTTTTATGTTTATTGTTTTCATTCTATTAAATTTTAAAGGTGATTAAATTTCCAGGATTTCAGAAATCGCAAAACCGGCGCCGCTTAAAATAGTGACTTCTGCAATTGTAAATGAATCCGGATTTTGTAAACGTGATTTTAATGTTGGCATTGTGCAACGTAGCATTTCGCAAACATTATAACGTTTTAAATTAAGGCGTTTTAATTCCGCTTTGAATTTATTTTCAAACATATTTTTCAAATTGTGTTGGCCACAAAAATAAAAAATTTCTTTTAAATAAAAAAAATATTTTAAAAAAAAACCGCCGCAACCTAAAAATAAATCACGACGGCCGACAAACAAAGAAAATATTTTATTCCGTCGTTACAATAAAATCTAATGAAACGTCATCGTCATCATTTGGAATGTGTGAAGTCACTTTGAATTCCGCGTTTTTAACATTGTACTTTAATTTATCAATGATTGCCGGTTGCGGTTCTGAAAGTACATTCGGCCAATCAAATAAAATTCTATTGTTTAGCGCCAACGGTCTGGTTTGTGTTTCACGAAATGAACCCTCGTATTGAGTAACAAAATCGCGAAAATCATTCATAATCATTTGCGAACTAATCCGGTGTAAAGATTTATAAAAATTAGTTAAACCAACGCCCGCGTTGTAATTGTCGCGCGTGCGATACCAATAAAATGTTTCAGCGTTTGGAAACATCATTCCAGTAATTCCTGGCATTGTTACCTCATAAGGCCCCGGCCCGGCATTTACTAACGGGAAAGTTGTTAACTCTGTCCTAATATTAAACAAATAAGGAACTTTTTGTTTTTTAGTATTTGAAACCTCAATAATTGATTGACGTCGCGCAACCTCTTTAAAATTTTTGTTAAGATTGCCAACATCGTCGCCATTTCTTGAAAATGTTGTTCCACCATTTGTAAAGAATGTTTCCATAAAAGAAGCTAAAACCGCCCTTTCGGTTTGAAATGCTACATTGTCAAAATATAACGCTTTATAATCGGTGAATGATGTCGGAACTTCTGGATTCAAAATAATTACTTTTAGTTTGCCGATTGGCGTTTTGTCGTAATTACTACCGGAACCAACCACGCCGGCCCACGGCAAACCCTTTAAATTAAATTTAATACTTTGCCAAGAATTAAAAGTTTGAACATCTTTTTTGTTTACATATGCACCACTAACCCAATTTTGATTTGTGTCATTATAATAAACATCTGAATAATCCGCGGTTGCGCACGGATCAATTTCGAAAAAAATCTGATATCTTAAAGTAACTTTATTAGTTATAACAGTAGATTTTGACGCGTTAGCTTCAATAAAATATCCAATATTTAAACTAATACCCATAAAATCATCAAAATTAACATTAAATGCTCTTGGCGCTACAAAACCACCACCGTCAGCAAAATATTCTTCTAAACTTTGTTTGCTTAAACCTACAACCGGATAACAATTCGGTAAACTTGTATTGCTTTCAAAACAAACAACCGTCGATGAACCGGTCGAAACCGAATCCGAAATCCTCATTGTGTTTCTTCCTTGTTGCACCGTGTCGGTTGATGACAAACTTGCGTTTGTTCCAGTAATAATCCAACCAAATGTCCCATATTCAAAACCTGGATTATAATTATAATTAGCAAAATTTAATTGTGTTGATGATGCTTCTCTTACGTTTTCATTTAAAGGTTGTATAAACTCACGAACTAAATCGTTTTTAATTGGTATTAAATTTTTGGGCGCTATTTTTAAAACGTCTTTATTATGTGTTGGCGATTGAGCCGTTGCCGTTGAATTTATGATAACAGTTTTTAAAACTTCTTTTTTCTGATTTGTTATTTGTGTTGTAATACTGTTGCGAATGCCCGTTGGGACCGTCCCGGTTGCGACAGATGTTGCAATATTGTTTTTTACATTTTGATCAAAAATATTTGAATTTTGAACAATATACCAACGTCCAAGTGATTGGAAAATCCTACAATGATACAACGTCAATAACAATTCTAATTGTGTTTTTGCGTCATATAAATCATATTGTTTTGTAAATTCAAATTTACCGGCCGGAAATGTTTTTGTAAACGGAAAAACAACTTCGCCCAAATCTTCGTCACGTGCCGCAATATCTGTTCTAAAATATAAAGGTAAATCCAAACCTAAATTTTGCAAAATATTTGCAATTCTTGTGCTATCTAATAAACCGGTTGTCCCCGTTGGTGTTCCGCCGCTTGGGGTTTGTGCTGCCGGAACTGATGAATCATTTGTAAAAATTGGAGCGTTGAATTTTTTAAGTGTTCCCAAACCGTCAAGCGCTTTTAATGAAATTGGAAACGGAAACGGTGTCAATTTTTCTTTAAACCTATCAACAACTAAAAATCCCGTCCAATACGTATCAAAATTATAAACGTTTGAATCGGTTATTTCGCTTTGAATACAATTTAAACTTTCAACAAATCCGCCGTCATCAATTACGCGATGACGATACGTTGTTGATAATGTTTCAAAATTTGGAATTACATTTGAAATACATTCCGCGCTTTCATATAAACCCCCCTCAATTTCAACACGGTCAATGTAAGAATCAACCTCACTTTTTGCGTAGTTAATTTTTACTTTATATTCTCGCTCGTCGAATTTATAAAAATCGTCATATTGAACGGAATCGGTCACCATTAAATTGAGAGTACAACTTGAACCAATTATCGGCGAATAAAAATCATCTTTTGCGTTCCATTGAATTGTGACCGGATTTCCCGCGCCTACAATAGGCAGAACATCACCCGAATAATTTTTTTTAAGAATCTGAATTTGTTTTCCGTTTCCTAAAACGTCCGAAAAATTTAATTGGTATTTTATATTATATTCTAAATCGTCACTTTGTTCAGTAGCTAAAGTAAAATTATTTTCAGAAATAATAAAATCATTGTTTTCGGCTAAAATGTATTCAATCATTTTTTTTGTATTTTAAAATAAACGATCGGCGGTTTCATTCGCGCGTTCAATCGCGATTAATAAATCTTGGCCCTCTAATCGTATTTGACCGCCAACATTTATATTTTGACCGCCGCCACCAATCATTGATTGTAATTTATTAAGTGGCGCAATGACTTCTGGATTTTGTCGCGCACCTGGATATTCACCAACTAATCCCATTGTGGGGCCGCTAACAATACCACCGTTGGCGAATGCGGTTGCACCGCCGCCGCTTCCTATTTTTCCGGCTTGCGATTTTGCAAATGAACCCAATGCAACCAATGCAATACCGGCCGCAATAGCAACCGCCGGATTTAATGACTTTAAAGCAATTTTAATTTTTTCAACCCCAATTCCAATTGCGATTGCAAGTTTTCCCATTTGAACCGCCATTGTTCCAATAGTTGTCAAAACAACTTTTGCAAGTTTTTTCGATAAATTACCGCCGCCCGAAATAGCTTGTCCCAATGCTTCACCGATTCCGGTTGCTAATTGATTTAAACCACCCGTGATAATGTTTCCAATTTCATTGTTAAACATTGCGGCGTTTTCCATTGCAATGGCTTGTTGTTCGGCCAAAACCATTTGTTGTTCACTCATTGCCGCCGGGATTCCCGCCGTGTCGGCTTTTATTGCGTTTGTGATTGGTGTCATAATACCGCCAGATTCGAGCGTTGAAACACCTGAAACCGTTCCACGTCCTTGACCACCTAAACCACCACCACCGACGGACGTTGTTGTTGTTCCGCCACCGCCACCGGCTGCCGCTTGTCCGCCACCGTCACCGGCTGAAACAACCGCCACCGGAACCACAATTGGCGCAATTTGTTTTTGCTCTAATGCTTCGTTAAAATTATCAACAACGCTCGAGCCTAATGTTTTGGCATCGGTTTTAATTTTATTAAAGGCGTTCAACATATTGTCTTTTATGCCTTTTGAAGCGCTAATAAAACCGGCTTTTATTTTTTCCGCGTCGAACGTAAAAATTCCCATTATAATATCACCAACGCCGCCCAATATTGAAACAATATTTTTGCCGGCCGTTTTTAATATTGTGACCAATGTTGAAAAAACAAATTTTCCAACCGCAACCAAATTTTTAAATTGCATTATAATCGCGTCCACCGCTAATTGTATTGGCAACG
>MDTG01094268.1_pt1 | contig 12752 bp, 12 predicted proteins | sample 811421 | NCBI WGS metagenome assembly MDTG01 (sample SAMN05326645, study PRJNA326480) | marine metagenome | isolation source: seawater | place: Pacific Ocean: South East | collected 2011 | reverse complement strand
CAAAAAAGTTTGCTCTCAACATTTGAGTTACTATTATCTAAGATAGATTTACTATGAAAATATTATAACCATGTCCTCTATAGTTTTTAATGGGAGCTACATAACAAAAAAAGATACCGGTATTGGAGTTGTTTCTAGGAACTTGTTGAATTCTTTATCTGCTCAAAAAATTACAACACTCATCCCTCATGATTTAGGAATTAGAGGTGATATTTACATTCCGAATAATCTTTCTCCAGCACAAGGTTATAAAAGTCATTTAAGACGTTTGTATTGGCTTCAAAAAGCTGTCCCAAAAATTATGAATAGGTTAAATGCTGAATATTTTTTATCACCATTACTGGAAGCTCCGTTGTTTACTAATGTAAAATCTATTGTTTTGGCTCATGATCTTATACCAATCAGATATCCATCAATATCATTTTTAACTCTGTATCATTTAATTTATATTCCTTTGATTTTGAAGCAATCAAAGCTAATTCTTTGTAACTCAATATCTACTGCAAACGACTTACACGCTTTTTATAAAGTTCCTCGGTGTAAATTATTTCCAATTAAACTAGGTTTTAATAATCAAAAGTATTACCCACTGAATAAAATTAGAAAAAAGTTCTTTCTAATCATTGGTAGACATAATCCACATAAAAACTTGGAGAGGATTATTAAAGCATTTTTATTCGCTAAAATTAATAACTATAAGCTTGTTTTTGTAGGTTCTTTTGACAAAAGGTATACACCAGGACTCATAAAAATAGTTGAAGAATTAAATCTCAGACATTTGTGTGTGTGGAAAGGTTGGATTGATGATCAAGAAAAATTATTATTATTAAATGAATGTCAAGCTTTAATTATTGCAAGTCTTTGGGAAGGATTTGGCCTCCCAGCTCTTGAAGCCATGGCTTGTGGTACTCCTCTAATAGCCTCTGATAGAGGAGCTTTGCCAGAGGTTATTGGTGATTATGGTTATTTGGTAAATCCATTGAATATTGAATCAATAGCCTCAGCGATGAATGCAGTTATAAATGATAAAAAATGCTTTGAAAAAGCTCTTAATTCAGGCCCTGCAAGAGCTGCATCCTTTAATTGGTATGATACTGCTCGAGCAATAGAGGAAATAATTCAAGAAATTGATTAATCTTTTATTATTTTCTTTAAGGAGAAATTTAAAATTAATCCTAAAAAATCAATTATAAAAAGTTAATTTAATTTTTTCTATAATCTCTATAAGCTTATTACTAATTTATTAGAATATTTATTATAGTTTTTTAAAATTTAAATTTAGGGATGTCTCGTAAAAATTCAAAAAGAAAAGTAACTTCAAAGATCATGGATCAAACTGAAGAGAAAACAAAAACATCACCAACAAACGCAAAAATTGTCCTTTTTGTATTTGGTGTTGGGCCTTTACTTCTTATGTGCTTATTTCTATTTTCAAAAGGGTTTTTTAACTCCCCTTTTTAATTAATTGACTCTTGAGAAGGTAATTATTTTAGTTTTATATAAAAATTATTTATCGGTTTGATAGAGCATTGCCCGTAGTCCATATATTTTTTAGCCCTGCTTTCTCTTTGAGTAATAAAATAGGAAGGCTTGCTAGAATTCCCAATGCAATCAATGCAAAAGAGTCTGTTGTAAATCGAGCGATGCCCCACTCTGATGAAACTAAAGCGAAAATAGATAATTGCATGAAATTACTATATTTGAGAAAAATATAACAGATTATTTTTTTTATCTGAATTTCTTATTAAAAATTATTGTATTTTTTAGATTCAAAATTTTTGCGATATTTAGTTTTCTATTTATTTTTACAATGCCAAACTCATCCTATTCTTATAGCCTCTGAGAAGTAATTATAGTTTCTTTCTTGCAAGTATATTTTTTTCCCTAGTTGTAGTTTCTATTTGTTTGTTTTTAGATAATGAATTGAATTCTCCTGTTTTTGTACTTGTAAAAGCTGATATTGTTAAAAATTGATTCATTATTTCATACCAACTTCAACACAGAATCTTTTTATATAAAAATCCTTTTAGTGTTGCTAAAATTTTTACTTCTTAGCTACACTTGGTTTTTACTTTTTTACTAATGCAACTCTATCTAGTTGATTGCCAGTTTACTGATAGTGACAATCAAATTGCGGCTTACAAGCAATTTGTAGAATTTTGGGAAAATGGAGAAATGGCGAAGCAAGATAAATTTGATGGTTTCGAAATGCTTTTTCGTGTTCATGCACCTGGGGAAGGTCGTGTGGTAATCCTTTGTAATGCTAATAGTGATAAAGAACTTTTTACTCATTTTGCTCCTTGGAGAGCACAATTTGGAATTGATATGGAAATCACTCCAGTAATTAGTTGCCAAAATGTTGTTGACTATCATAAAGACTTATTTAATAAGTTGTCATGATTTTGTTAAAGAATCTATTTATTTGTTTTAGCATTTCTGCTGATTCATTCTTTTTAAATTCTGTTTTATATTTTAGTAATAAGTAGCTGGATTGGTTTGATTCTAGTTGAGAAGAATTCAAATGCTTTTATTATAAATTAATTATTTGTTTAAAGTACTGTATTTATTAGATTTTAAATTTTTTGAATTCTAAATAAATACAGTTTTGTGGAGTTCATGATAAGTTGTCTAATAACATAATTAAGATAGTTGTAGATAATAATAAATTGCAGAATTTCTTATGAATGTTGATGATTTAGGCGGGATTTCTTTTAACGTTAGTATATTTATTATATTATTATTCTTTCAGGTAAATTAAATAATATAATTCTAATTAATTCCAATTAATTAAAAAGAGTTATATAGGCTTTTTATTCAATATTCACTTTTAAGAGTGGTTTTGGTTTTGATACGCAAATGATCTCATTCATTAGCTGTTAGTATATACTTGTTTATTAAAAGGATTTACTTAAAAATTTTTTCTGATTAATTATTTAGAAAATTCTTTAATTCTACCAAGTAACAATTATTAAAAGTTTGATAATTTTTTCTTACTTTGGTTTCCTTTTTCCTTAGGATTTTTAAATGAATGGCTCTATAAAACGTAATTTAGTTACTGGTGGTGCTGGTTTTTTGGGCTCTCATCTAGTAGACACTCTTCTAGAGAATGGTGAGGAAGTAATATGTATTGATAATTACTCTACAGGCGATAAACAAAATATTCAAAAATGGATAGGTCATAAAAGGTTTGAACTTATAAGGCATGACATTACACTTCCAATTCAACTTGAGATTGATCAGATTTGGCATTTAGCCTGTCCTGCTTCCCCGGTTCATTACCAAGCTAATCCAATTAAAACTGCTAAAACTATTTTCTTAGGAACATTCAATATGTTAGGTCTGGCTAGGAGATTGAATGCAAAGATTTTACTTGCTTCTACAAGTGAGGTTTATGGTGATTCTTTAGTTCATCCACAATCTGAAGATTACTGGGGAAATGTCAATCCTATTGGAGTTAGAAGTTGTTATGACGAAGGTAAAAGATTAGCTGAAGCGCTTTGTTTTGACTATGAACGAATTCATAATGTTGATATTCGAATTATGCGAATATTTAATACTTATGGTCCTAGAATGTTACCTAATGATGGGAGAGTAATAAGTAATTTTGTCGTTCAAGCTTTGCAAGGTAAATCTTTAACTGTTTATGGTGAAGGGAAGCAAACGAGAAGTTTTTGTTTTGTTGATGACTTAATTCAGGGAATGCTTTTATTTATGAGTGGTGGTTTTAGTGGACCCATCAATATTGGTAATCCAGATGAATACTCTATTTTAAATATCGCTGAGATTATCCGTTCAAAAATCAATCCAAATCTTGATATAATTCATGAACCTTTGCCATCTGATGATCCTAGTCGAAGAAAGCCAGATATTTCATTAGCCAAAGAATATTTAGATTGGCAGCCTAATATAACTTTTAGTGATGGACTTGATAAAACTATAAATTATTTTTCTAAAAAGCTCGGTAAGTAGCTATTCAATACTTCTAACAGTTAATGATATAGAATTTATATATTCTCTTATATAATTTAAATTATTTTTATTATTGCAGTTATTAAAATATTTCTTTATTTTGTGCCATTTTTACCATTTCTTTAAAGCTTTCAGATTTCAAGAAGAGTTCTTTATATTTTCCTGATGCTTTAATTCTACCATTTTCAAATTCATAAATACAATCGGATCTCATTATACTAGAAAGTCGATGGGCTATTAAAACAATAGTGCAACGCCTTCCTACAATTTCAATTGCATCCATTACTTCTGATTCTGTTTTATTATCCAAGGCACTAGTTGCCTCATCTAAGATTAAAAATTTTGATTGTCTATAAAAGGCTCTGGCTAAGGCAATTCTTTGTCGTTGTCCTCCTGAAAGTCTAATACCATTTTCTCCAACCTCACTATATAAACCCATAGGTAAATTAGTAATTAAATCAGCAACTTTTGCGGCTTCAAGAGAATCCCAAACTAGATCATTATCAATTTCATCAGCTTCCAACCCGTAAGCTACATTGGCTAAAATACTATTATTCAAGAGAGTAATTGACTGAGGAACATACGAGCATGATGCTTGCCAAGCCGGAATTTCTTGTTCGGTAATATCAACACCATCTATTTGAAAAGAACCTTGAGAAGGTCTTAAAAGACATAGGAGTTGGTTCAAAGTTGTAGTTTTACCGCTTCCTGTTTTACCTACGAATGCTATTCTTGAACCTACTGGTATTGTTAAATTTATTTTATCTATAATATTATTTTTGCTTGAAGGGTACTTATAACTAACATTATTTAACTTTATATAATTTTTAGGATAAATTCCTTTTTTTGACGGCACTCCTTTTGATTTTAATGTTAGTCTTTGTATCGGTAATTCAACAAGCTTTAGAGTTTCTTCTAAGTCCGGTATTCCAGCTCTAAGTGATGTTAATGATCTAAAAATATCTTGCAGAGGAGATGTCAATTTTAGTGCAGCTACTGCAATAGTTGCTAAAAATGGAACTATACTTAGAAGATTGGTATTTTGACTATTTGTTAGGAAAGGAAATAAACCAATACTAAAAATGAGTGTAATCCCAAAAGGTTCTATCAAAGTTCTAGGTAGATCTGGTAACACTCTTCCTTTCCAGATAAATGGTAAAGATTTATCTCCAGCTTTACGATATTTTTCTTCAAAAAACTCTTCGGAACTTGTTAAATGGACATCTGATATCGTTTTCAATGATTCGCTTAGAATACTGCTTGCTTTATTTTCTAATAAAATTCGCTGTTTAAAAGAATGTCTAATTGTAGGGGTTATTAACCAGGATATAAAACTATAAAATAGTAAAAGACTCAAAACTAAGTATATTGCGATACTTTTTGCAATTGCTAATATTGCAATACATACAAAAATTACTATAAAAAAACCACTTACTATTTGTAATAGTGGTAAAACCAATGTTAATGATACTCTTTCTATATTTAGTAAGAACTTTGTACATAGTTCAATACTACTTTTCCCTAAGAAGAATTCATAATTTTGAAGTAGTATTTTCCTTTGAGCTAACTTTGTCAGGTCCAACCATATTAAAACTCTAATTCTCTCTTGATTTGACTTGAGTAATATTTTTAGTAACGCTGATAGCCAATTCATTATTATATATATACCAACAAGACCTAAAACTTTGATATGTGGTTCGTCAGGTATTAACTCTGAAAAAGGTAGTACTGGTGTATTTGGTTCGCCAACTATTATGGTGAACAACCTAGATACAAGAGCTACTACTATAAGATCCACTAAACCATTTAAAATTGCCAATGGCATAAGCATTAGCAATGATCGATGTCTTTCTCTTGGTAGCTTCTTAAGAAGTCGCTTCAAGAGATGATAAGTTTTGGATCTGGTGATCATCATATGAAATTACTCATATCCGAGAATTAATTACTGATCAACCGGCCAGTTTGTGGGTTGTAAGAACTGAATAATTTAATGATAGTCAATTATTATGAGCTATATTGGAATAAATTTATTCAGGCAGTGATAAATTATTTGAAATTTGTGTTTTGAGTAATTTATGAATATAAATTTATCTATAAAGTCAAGATTTTCATTACTATTTTTAACTTAGAAACATTTTGACAATAAGATCTTAGTATAGGATGCTATTGTAGATATTATCTATTATATAAATAACCTTGTTAAGCAGAACAAAGTGTTCACATCCAAAAACTTATAGATTACTTGAGAAACTTACTAAAATAAATAATATTAATTTAATTAATTTAAAGATTAACCCTTTATTATATGATTTGTGTTCAAGATTACATGTAAATATTTTGCCAAATAATAAGAAAAAAATAACTTTAGAAATATCAGGTATGTTTAAAGATAATAGTAATAACCCAAAAAGATTATATAAGTGCTATTTTTTTTGGCTTCCTTATTGTTTACAAATTTCAAACAAAATATCTAAATCATTTATTATTCAATTAAATGCAAGTGATTGGGGAGTTGAGGGGTTTTTATCTATGACTTCTGAAAATCAGAATAATTTAATACCAGATGAATATGCTATGTATGAAAGTAAGAGGCTTAATCATATAAGTTTTCCTGATAATTTTTCAGATTTTGAAACAAATTGGATTAACCGTAAGTCGATCATGTTTTGGCGTGGAAGTAGTACCGGTAAATCTATTAATTCTACATTTGATTTAAAAGATTTGATCAGAGTGAAAGCATGTTTATCATTTGAAAATATCAATCTGTTTGATATGAAAATATCAAGTATTGTTCAAAATAAAATTCCCAAGCAAATTATCATTCAATGGTTGAGACAGCATAATATTCTTTCAAGACGCGTTGATGAATCAAGATTTATGAGGTACAAGTATTATCCTGATTTGCCTGGAAATAATACTTTATGCGGCTCATGGGGAGTGATTAAGAAATATTTAAGAGGAAATTTAGTTTTTCGACCTAATTTCAAGAGCCTAATGTATTATGATAAATTCTTAGAGCCATGGAAAGATTTTATTCCAGTCGAGTCTGATTTTTCAGATTTACATGAAAAATATATTTGGGCAGAAAATAATCAAATTAAATCGGTTAAAATTGCCTGGAATGGTTTTTGTGTTGCTAAAAACTACTTAAAAAAGATTGATGAGTATTTTATATCTTGTGCTATGACTAATATTACTATTCTAGATTAAAACTAAAATTTAATTATGTTCACTAGAAAATTTTATATCGTTATAAACAGATTTACTATGCCATAAATCATTGTAGTTATTTGAACCTAACATTCCAAGTGATTTTAAATCTCCTCCTTTGGCTGGCTTTACTAGAGCAATTACTTGATTATGAGGCAAAATAAACTTAGATTTTATAATTCTTTTTAATACCGGTAGATTTTTTCTTGTAAAAGGCACCATTGGTCTAACAAGGTCACCAAAAATTATATTTTTATAACGATTATTTTTCGCTATGGCTTCACCAAATAGAGCTGGACCTGTTGGGCATAAAGGAGTTCTACCATACCATTTGTCTTTACAATTTTGAACTATTCCTTCTATCGCTGATAATAAAATTTCATTACTTGGCTGTGACCAAATAATTCCTCCGCCAACTGCCCAAGAAGTTCTAGAATGTCTTTGTTCATCGCGAAAACAAATCATATCTAGCTTTTTTTCAACTTTATATTTTAAAACACATTTAATAGCTATATCAAAGTACCATCCACCTTTTTTATAAAGTATACAAAATCTACCTAAATCAGATTTATAAGAAAATGGCCTAAGGGAATCATAAGCCCATAGCACTTCTGAATTGTAATTTGATTTGATAAAATCCCTTAATTCTGCATTATTATATATTTTATGAATATGATCAGCAAAATTTTTACTTACTGATGATGTAGCTTGTGAAAGAAATCGTGGAAGTTCTTCTTCTTTGTCAGATAAGAAAATTTGAGATATATGTTTTTCAGTTTTCATAAATGGTAGTTACTTTCTTAGTAGTTTTTTTGTTTGGTGAATGAGTTTTTGTGCTAAACCAGGTGAGGCTATTCTGCTACCATCTTTCATCCTCCCGTATAAAGCACTGATTTTATGTGTAGGGATAAAATGTTTATATTCAGGGAAATATCCCATAGCCCATGCTCCATAAATATTAACTTGATTTTTATTTGTTTTGTTAAATATCTCTTTGCTGATCAGTAATTCTTTAAATTTCTCTGGGCACTGACATAGTTTTGCATCAGGTATGATTGAATCATAATAACATTCAGCAATTGTTATTGATGGCTTGCCAAGATATATTGATTCCAGCCCGATAGTAGATCCTGATGTAATTATTAAATCAGATGCTTCAATTAATTTATATGAGGAGTTAGTATCGTCTTGATCTATCCAATAGAAGCCATTTTTTTGGATGAATTCTTTATGTTGCATCCATCTATTTTTCTCTGATTCATGCTTATTCGTTAAATTTGGATGTACTCTAACAATCATATAATATCCCAGATCTTTAACAATTTCGCTAATAATTCTAATAGCAATACCTTGACTTCCCCAATCTTTGTACCTCAACTTAGAGCCTTCTATAGCTTCATACTCATCATCTGATGACGTAAAGAAAGAGATGATTTTCTTGTTTTCACTTCTCTTTTTATTTATTAAATTATTTAATAGTAAAGATAAGCAAGGTTTGTGATTTTTAGTATATGATTCTTCATATATTCCTTCTCCCTTTGTTTTACGAATAAAAAAATTATTTCCTAATGAAGTAATAATATTAGGATCTACTTCTTTATTCATTCTTGCCATTTCTTTTTTTCTTTCTTTAAAATTATGGGGCATATAATTTTCAAAGAAATATCGTGTATTTATAAAAGCACTTTCATGAAAATATACTTCTAATTGTTTTTTATAAGCTACTTGTTTGATAGCATTTTCACATGATAATCTTCCATTGAGAATTACAATACAATCATATTTATCCTTATCTAGAATATTCTCTGCAAATAATATAGATTTTATAGATGAATTTATTTGCTCAATACATTCTTTTTTTTCACTTTCACGAAGAGGAAATGGGTTGGAATTACTTAAGTAAGTAATTAATGTACTACTTATACCAATCCCAATGTTATAGTTTTTATATTCTAATTTTTTTAATTCCTCTAAATTATTTATTTTTGAAGAGAAATTATCTTTATCAAACTCTTGGTAAATCTTCTTAATTGAATTCACTATTTTCTGAGTCTTTAAAATTTTAATTCTTTGATTTGATTCTTTGATTAAATATTTCTCAGCTCTATTAACCCTTAAGGGTAACTGGAACTTTCTTTTTAGAATATTCGTTGAATATAAAGATGCTCTAGATACATATTTACCTAGGTGAACATAAGATACTAGGTTAGATTCCGATAATCTTAAAGATATTTCAATACTAGCTTCTAGATGTGGTGTCATTCCACTAAAAGATATTACTAATATTTTTTTATCTTTAATAGTGTCAATAGTACTATCTAAATATTCCATTTATAAAATAATGTTTTAATTAATTCAGGTTAGTTTTTGTTTGAAATATGTAAAACTATAAATATCTTTTCATAGTTATTGAATTGTTCTTATAATTTATAATAGTATATAATTTTTCTTTATGTAAGTCCTGTAATGAATATAGGAAGTAGGTGCATTGGAGATAAAGAATCTCCGTTAGTAGTAGTAGAGATAGGTATTAACCATGGTGGGAGTCTGGATTTGGCTAAAGCCATGGTTGATGCAGCATATAAAGCTGGCGCTGAATGTATTAAGCATCAAACTCATTTTGTTGAAGACGAAATGACTGAGGAGGCAAAATCTATATTTCCTCCTAATGCTGATATGTCGATATGGGACGTGATGGAGAAGTGTTCTTTATCAAGAGATGATGAAATCTCTTTGAAAAATCATACAGAAAATCTCGGTATGATTTATTTGTCAACTCCTTTTTCCAGGTCAGCCGCTGACTTCCTTTTTGAAATAGGAGTTAAGGCATTTAAAATAGGTTCAGGTGAATCTGATAATTTGCCTCTAATTAGGCATGTAGTTCAATTTCAGCAGCCTATAATTCTTTCGACTGGGATGCAATCAATTACAAGTCTGCAAAAATCTGTGGAAATAATAAATAACTCAGGAGTTGATTATGCTTTATTGGAGTGTACTAATCTTTATCCATCGCCAGCTGAAATTGTTTCCTTGCAGGGTATACAAGAGCTTCGTAATGCATTCCCTAATGCTGTGATTGGGTTTTCCGATCATTCTATTGGTCCTTATATGTCCCTAGCTTCAGTTGCTTTAGGAGCATCTATTATTGAACGTCATTTTACAGATACTAGATATCGTATTGGTCCAGATATTTCATGTTCAATGGATCCCTCTGAATTGAAATTAATTATTGACAGGTCCCAAGAAATATTTATAGCGAGGAATAACCCTAAGAGAAGATCTATAGAAGAAGAATCTGTTTATAAATTTGCAAGGTCTAGTATTGTTGCAGATAGAAATTTGAAACGAGGAGAAATTATTACTTCTAATGATATTTGGGCAAGAAGACCTGGTAATGGTGAAATTCCAGCTGATAAATTTGATGATTTAATTGGGAAGGTTATCAATAAAGAAATTACTAAAAATACTCAATTAAATTGGGATGATTTTGTTTGAGAGATATATAAATGAAAACGATAGCTAAAAAAATTTTATTTATAACAGGAACCAGAGCTGACTTTGGTAAATTACAACCTCTTGCTTCAGAAGCACATAACAGAGGATTTGAAATTTGTTTTTTTGTGACAGGAATGCATATGCTAAAAAAATATGGCTTAACTAAAATTGAGGTACAAAGATACAAAGAGTTTGAGGTCATAGAGTTTATAAATCAAAGAGAAGGTGATTCTCAAGATGTTATAATTTCAAAAACAATTTTAGGTTTTTCGGATCTCTTGCAAGAGATTAAACCTGATTTAGTTGTTATACATGGTGACCGAATTGAAGCTTTAGCTTGTTCATTAGTTTGTTCTATAAATTATATTTTGAGTGTACATATAGAAGGAGGAGAATTATCTGGAACCATTGATGAAGTTTTACGTCACTGTAATACTAAATTTTGTTCAAAACATATGGTTAGTTCTCTTGACGCCAAGAGGAGAGTACAACAATTAGGCGAGTCGGAAGAAGATATTTATGTCATAGGATCACCAGAATTGGATATACATTCTGCTAACTCTGGGGTAACTCTTGAACAAGTAAAGAAGCGATATGATGTAATGGACAAAGATTATGGAATTTGTATTTTTCATCCTGTTACTTCAGAAACAGAAGAAATAAGTCAACAAGCGCAAGATTTATTTTCTGCCTTATCTGCAACTCAAAAATATTTTGTGGTTATTTTACCTAATAATGATCCTGGCAGTAATGAAATTAAAAATGTAATTAATAAATTAGATAAACTATACTTCAGGGTAATTCCTTCAATGAGGTTTAATTACTTTTCTGAGTTGATGAAAAATACAGCTATTTTTGTTGGTAATTCTAGTGCAGGAGTTCGTGAAGCTCCTTTTCTGGGTATTCCATCCATTGATATTGGTAGCAGGCAAACAAATCGAGCGATAGCAGAGTCTGTTAAATTTTCTAAGGCTTCTGATAAATCTAAAATTATTGATCTAGTAAATGATAATTGGAATAAACGATTTACTCAGGATTCATCCTATGGCTTTGGTAATGCATCTAGCAGGTTTGTACAAATTCTAGAAACTGATTCTTTTTGGAAGTGCTCGATGCAAAAGTATTTTTCTGAATCTGAATGAAAAAATATATTTCTATAATTCCTATTAGAGCTGGCTCGAAAGGATTAATCTCTAAGAATTCACTCCTCATTAATGAGAAACCACTTTACATGTATACCCTGGAGCAAGCTCTAGAACATACAGAAAGAACTATAATTAGTACTGATATTGAAAGTGTTTTTTTAAAAGATTTTCCTCAGAATGTACAGATACTTAGAAGAGATAAATCTTTATCTAAAGATAACACTCCTTTAAGTGATGTGTTGACAGACTTATTTAAATCTTTTGGGTTTGGAGAATATATAGCAGTACTATTACAAGCTACATCTCCTTTAAGAAATGATCAGGATATTAGGAATGCAATTGGAATGTATGAAACTAATCAATATTCAATGGTCATGAGTATAGTTGAAAAAGATTCCAAGATTTTAAAATATGGATTAATGAAAGATAACATTTATGAACCTATTTATGATAATGCTTCCGTCTTTCAGAATCGTCAGGAGTTGCCAAAAGTATATTCACCTAATGGTGCTATATATATTTTCTCTATTAAGGATTATTTGGTAAATAATACATATCCGATCTCTAATATTGGAGCTTATCTGATGCCTGAGTCACGATCGATAGATATTGATACCCAGAAAGACTTTGATATCGTTTCGAAAATTATCATGAATAAAAATTAGATTAATTTTATTCTAATTTTTGGAAATTAATATTTAGGGAAGGAATATTTCCAGAATGTAGATTGCAACCTCTTAAAGATCTTATGGATCCTTATTTAAAGAAGAATGGAAGTATGGAGTTTTGTGGTTTTTATGATTATTTATTAGGTCGTTATCCAGAACTAAAAGTTAGAATCAAACATTTGCAAATCTTGATGAAGACAATGAATTTTATTTTTTATGGTTCTTGTGATCCATGCGTTGGTGATTGACCTTTGTCCTAAAATTT
>MDTG01412606.1_pt1 | contig 12753 bp, 12 predicted proteins | sample 811421 | NCBI WGS metagenome assembly MDTG01 (sample SAMN05326645, study PRJNA326480) | marine metagenome | isolation source: seawater | place: Pacific Ocean: South East | collected 2011 | reverse complement strand
GTGCTGAATATTTTGGTGTAGATGTAATAGTAAGTCTTACAAGTGACAATCCACTTGTCGAACCAAAGATGATAAAAAAGATGTTAAAAATTTTTGAAAAAAAAAAATTAGATTACTTTGATAACCTAAACACAACTTTTTTACCAAGAGGAACAGCTGTGAGAATAGTCAAAACTAAAATTTTAAAAAAATTTTCAGATAAGGTTAAAAATACAGCAAAATATAATTTTAGACAACACACTTGTCATTTTTTCACCAAAAACAAAAAAAGTAGAAGTTTTAAAACAAAAGAATTTTCAATTTATAAAAATTATTCATTACCAAATTACTCGTTTACAATTGATTATCTTGAGGATTACAAAAAAATTAATATTTTACTTAAAAAATTCAAATATAATTTTAATACAGAATTGTTAAAAATAATAAATTTTCTTAGAAAAAATTAGAAAATTTTATCTTTTGTTATCAAATCAAATTTTTTTATTTTTTTTTTACTTAAATATTTTTTATTTAAATCTAATTTAATGCCCTTTTTATTAAAAGGCCTTAAATAAATACAATTTTTTTCGTTTAGTATTATATTTTTATCAATTTCGTCTTTTGCATACCATGATCTTTGAATAGTTTTCTTGTTTTGTATGGGAATATTTTTTTTATTACTTAGCATTTTTTCTATTTCTCTAATAGAGGCTACCATTTTTTTAAAGTCTTTGTAATCGATCGAAACATTATAATCTGGAATAGATTTATCTTTATAGTTAATCATAAAATGTTTTTCTATAACTTTTGCACCAAGGCTAGTTGCACATAAACATGATAAAAAATTATTAGTGTGATCAGAATAGCCTATTGTATTTTTCTTAAATTTTTTTCTTAGTTTAATTATTATATTCATTCCTAAATCTGAGGAACTTGAAGGATATTTTGATAAACAATGCATAATAGATATATTTCTTTTAAAACGCATTTTTTCAATTTCGTTAAAATTGGAAACACCTGTTGATAAAATTAAATCTTTTTTTGTATTAGATGTTTTTTGAATTAAATGGTCAAAATTAATATCTCCAGATGCAATTTTAAAGAAATCTACAATTTTTTTAACCTCTTTAATTGCGGATAAATCAAATATAGATAGACCAAATTTAATTTTTCTTTTTTTTGCATACCTTGAAAGTTTTTCAAAATCTTTAAATTTTAATGTCATTTTATCAAATTGTTCAAGTTGAGTCTTAAATTTTGAATTTGGATTATAAGGTTTTAAATTAGGATGAACCAATTCTGCTGGTTTTATAAATTGAAATTTAACTGCATCAGCACCTGCTTTTTTTGCAAAATGAATTGCCTTTAATGCGTATTTTAAATTACCATTGTGACTGTTTCCTATCTCTGCAATTATGAATGTTTTATTTTTCAACTTTTAAATAGCTGTTAATTAAATTTATGATTTTTATTTGATCTTTTCTTTTTAAAGAAGGATATAAAGGTAAACTTAATATTTTTTTTGATAAGCTATATGAATTTTTGCAAATTTTTTTTGTTTTAAATATGTAATGATTGTCTAGGGGTGGGTCCCAATGAACACTAACTCCAATATTATGTTTTTTCAAATAATTTGCCATCAGATCTCTTAGCCTGTTTTTATTGAAAATAATTTGAAAATAGATCAGTGCACTATCATAAGTATAATTGGAGGATTGAAATGACAATTGTTTTTTTTTTAAATTTTTTACGTAAAATTTGCTAATTTTATTTTTTTTTTTCTTAAAGGAATTTAGTCTTTTCAATTGTTCTAAACCAATAGCAGCTTGAATTTCTGTCATTCTAAAATTTGCTCCAAGTGATTTAATATTATATTTCCAATTTTTATTAATATTTTCCCTGTTTATTGAAGATCTATTCATTCCAAATGATTTGAGAATATTAATCTTTTTAATTAATTCTTGATTTTTTGTAACTACCATTCCGCCCATTCCACCACAAGTTATCATTTTTGTTGGTCCAAAACTGAAAACGGCAGCATCAGAGTAAAATCCACTATAAATATTTTTTTTATGTTTTGCTCCTAAGACGTGAGCACAATCTTCAACAAAAAAAATTTTTCTTTTAGTTTTTTTTATTAAATTTTTGATTGCAATACTATTCTGCAAATATCCATTAAAGTGAGTTAATAAAATAGCTTTTGTATTTAAACTTATTTTTTTTTCAAGATCTTCTAAATCAATATCAAAAGAATTTTCTTTTTGATCGATAAAAATCGGTTTAGCTTTATTTTTTTTTATTGCTATCCCAGCAGCAATGAAATTAAAACTACTTAATATCACTTCATCATTTTTTTTTAAGTTTAAAGTGTTTAATACTAGCTCAAGTCCAGAAGTACATGAGGAAACTGCTGAACAAAATTTGTAATTGAATTTTTTTTTGAATTTTTTTTCAAAATTTTGGACATTTGGACCATTAATTAACCATTTGTTATTAAAAATTTTTTTAATTGACCTATAGTCACTTAAGTTAACTTCTGGTCTAGATAAGCTAATTCCCATGATCAGTTGTATAGATTTTTAACTTCTATACTATAATTGTTGTAAATAATTTTTTTTAAGTTTTTAAATTTTTTTTTTTTGATTTTTTTGTAAAGTTCTTTTGCTCCTTTTTCAATCGAGTATTTTGCCTTAAAACCTAATTTGTGATAAATTTTATCAAAATTGACAAAATAGTTTCTTTTATCCTCTGATTTATCATCAATTAAAATTTTACAATTTTTATTTAATTTAGATATTGTTTTTGCGATATCTTTAATTTTTAAATTCAGGCTATTAGAACCAACATTAAAAATTTGCCCTGAGGTAATCTTATCATTTTTTTTTAGCACAAGTTCTATTGCACTAGATACGTCCTGAACATGAACATTTGGTCTAAATTGATTTCCACCAAAAACATTAATTGGTTTATTAAGATATGCCATTAAAACAAAAATGTTAACAACTAAATCAAATCTTTGTCTAGGTGAAAAACCAAAGACTGTTCCCAATCTTAGAATTGTTGGTTTAAAATCTTTACTAACAGATTTTAAAATTTCTTTTTCAGTTTTTAATTTAGTTTCTGCATAAAGAGAAACTGGATTTAGTTTAGAATTTTCATTTAATTTCTTCTTTCCAGTTGTTGCACCATAAACGCTACAAGAACTCATATAAATATATTTTTTTATTTTCAATATTTTTGCAACTTCTATGATTATTTTTGAGTTTAGGTAGTTATCTATAATTGTGTTAGATGGATTTACCGAACAGGCTGGATCACCAACAATTCCTGATAAATCAATAATTGCATCACATCCAAAAGCTGACTCTAATATTTTTTTCGAATTAGAGGCTGATCCATTTATTATTTTTAATTTTTTATTATTTTTAATTTCCTCAAGTGATTTATTCCCAAACTTGAAACTATCGTAAACGATTATTGAATAATTTAACTTTAATAATCTTCTTGTGAGAACAGATCCTATATAGCCGGCCCCACCGATTATCAAAACCTTTTTTGTTATATTCTTTTTAATGTATAAGTTCCATGGATTTTTTGAATGATAAATCATACCTTTTATCAAATTTTTTTTATCTAATATTGGAGCTCTAAGTCTTTTTTTTAATTTTATTTTTTTTATTTTTTCTTTGTCCGATATTTCATCCTCGATTATGAATGGAGATTTATTCATGATTTTTTTTACAGAGTTTGATGGATTAATATTATTTATCAGAAGAGCCTTTTTTACATCTCCTTCCTGGATGTAACCTAAAAAAAATCTATTTTTTGCAACTATTAGAGCACCTATATTATTATCTGAAATTTTTTTTATTGCTTCTGAAATTTTTGTTTTTTCAGAAATAATTAAATGAGAAATTTTTTTGTTAATTTTCATATAAACTCTTTAATAATTTTTTTATTAAGTAATTTATTAATTATTTTTTTTAATTTAATTTTGGATATTTTAAATCTAGTTCCTAGTTCTTTGATATCAACATTTCTGCTGACATAAGCACAAATATTTTTAATATCTCTGTTTTTTATTTTCTCGAATTTACTAACGTTATTTATTAAATTATATTTTGATAGAAAAGGTTCACAAAAAAAATTTTTTGTAAAGATCCGATTTTTTTGAATTTCTTTAACAAAATTTTTAACTAAAATTACTGAGCCATTTAGTTTTTTGTTAGAAATAATTTTTAGATTATCATCTGATGTATGGTATTCTTTGTAATTTCCAAATTTTGACCTACACAATGTAATAAAAGGTAAATTTAAATTTTGACATCCAAATTGGCGCTCGTTACTCCCCCTTTTTTCGTAATTAAATCTTTTATATTTTTGATTTTGTAAAACCCTTTTAATAATTAAATCTGAGTATGAATTTTCGTAAATTGAAGAAATGTAAGAAAAATTATTTTTATCACCTAAGCAACTTAAATTTATGCCCGCAACAAGATTTTTATTCAAATCATCAAAATTTTTTTTAATGTAATATATTGCTCCAATAGTTTCTGGAATAAATATAATTTTAATTGTATATTTTGAATGCTTTAAAATTTTTGACAATTTTAATGCTACTAACGGTCCAGATAACTCGTTGTTTGCCATAGATGGATGGCATATATACGAAACAATTAATATTTGTTTTTTAGATTTTCCTTTAATTGTAACTTCACCATAATTCATAAATCCTTTTTTTAACTCAGTATTTATATTTACAAAGTATTTTTGATTTTTTTTTAGTTTTTTAAAATTATTAAATGACATACAAAATCCCCAATTTTTTTTATAATAAGATGTTACATAAGGAATTGAATTTGGTTTATCTTTATCAACATATATATTTTTATATAATTGATTAAAGTAGAGTAGGCCTTTTTTTTTAATAGAATAACCAACAAGATGAAGATTGTTTTTTTTAAAATCACAATATTTTTTTTTTTTTTGATCTTCAAAATATGCATCGGCCACGTTCCACTCTTTGGGGATTTCCCAATCAAAAATTTTTTTTCCTGATTTTACATTCTTAATAATAATCTTACTATTAACTTTCTTGAAATATCTCAGTGTTTCTAATGTACCTTTTCCAGTAAGACTTCTATTTAAAGGAAATATTTTTTTAGCTAATTTCATAAGATCTAGGTTGTTCATAATTTTAAAAAGTTATTTTAAGAAAATTTATATTTTTCATTTTTAAATTATAATGCATCAAAATACCTTTATATTGATGATTTATGAAAAAAAACTTTTTTTTGGAAATTTTTTTAAAATTAAAATTTTCATAAAATGTTAAAATCGATTTTTTACAAAGCAATAAAATTGGCATTTTTCTTTTTCTTGATTTTTTTTTGCATATTTCAACAAGATTTTGACCAATTTTCATATTTCTAAAAGATTTATCTACAATAAATCCATCAAATAAAAAAAATTGACTTTCTTTATCTGCTGAATTTTTTTGCAATCTTTTAATTTTTAAATTTACGTAACCAATAATTTTTTTTTCTTTATAAGCCAAAATATGTAAGTCGTTTAATTTTTTATTTAATTTTAGAAATTTTTTTTGGCTTTTCAATCCGTATTTCCAAAAAGAGTCTTTCAATCTTGAAATATCTTCAATTTGTTTATTGTTGATATTTTTGTTTCTTATTATTTTATATTTAATCATGTAAGAAAATAACATATTTATGACTTAATTTTAAATATATTTAAATTTCAAAAATGAAAATTTTTATTTCAACTCCTTTTGACAACCAATACGTAAAAAATAAAAAGCAAAAAATATATGCTACGGATTTTAATTATTACAAAAGTAAAGTTTTAAAAGATAAAATTATCAAAAATGATTGGGAGAGTCACAGAATATTGGAAAAAGATTTTATCAAGTTAAATAAAACAATTAAAAAATTAGAAAATTTATTTTCAAAACAATTATCTAAATTGCATCAAAATTTAGATCCATTTATTTTCAAAAAGATTATTAATGTTTGGCTGATACATTATGTTCAGTCATACTATTTTAAATGGAGGGTTGTTAGTAAACTTCTAAAGCAAGAAAAAAAAATACAATTTACCAAAATTAATGTTGATAACTTAATTAATGAAATTATTGATACTAAAGATTATCTAATCCGCTTAAGGTCATCAGATTACTACAATTATCATTGTTACTTTAAAATTCTTGAGTATTTAAAAAAAAACAACCATGAAAATATTTTTTTTAATGAGAAAAAAATTGATTTTAAATTTAAGAAAAAAAAAAATTTCAATTTTTTAGGAAAAGTCTGGTTTTTTTTAAAGTCAAACATAGTTAAGATTTTTCTTAAAAAAAAAATTGTATTTTTTCTTGAATCTCAAAACAAACTTTTTTTTTTTAGGATAAATAGATTTTTAAAGCAAATTCCTCTAAAGGGAATCTATTTATTTAATTGGAATGTATTTAAAGAATTTAATTTAAAAGAAGATTTAGACATTAGAATTTTAGATTTTAAAAATATTAATATAAAAAAAGCTAAACTTGATCAGTTTGAAAAGTTTTTAGTAAAAAATTTTTATTTAGAATTACCAATATGTTATACAAAAAACTTTAAAAGTATAAAAAATTATTTAGATGAGATAGATATAAATCCAAAGATGATATTTACTTTTTTTGGTCACTTTTATAATGAGCTATTTAAATTATGGATTATGTTAAAAAAAAAAAGATCCAAGAATTTATATATAATTGAACACGGTGGCCACCATCAAAAAATTAGAACTACCAACAAATATGAATTTCAAATTGGAAATAAATTTATCTCATGGCCAAAGATGAATAATAAAAAAAGTGTTCCTTTGCCTCCAGTAAATTATTTTAAAGTGAGTACAAAGTATAAAAGGCATAAAAATTTTTTAATTTATGTACCTATACAAAAACATAAGTACATTTCTCGAATAAATCATGGTCCGCAAAGCAATTCTCAAAATTATTCTTTAAATAATATAGCAATGTTTAAGGAAATATTACAAAAAAATATTTTTGATAATTTTCTTTTTTTACCAAAGCAGGAGATTGATCATAGTCAAAAGCAATACTTGGAAAATTTTATTGAAAAAAAAAATATTCTCAAACCACAGCAGTTTAAACAATTACTTTCTGACAGTAAATTAGTTGTGTGTTCATATCCTCAAACTGCATTTATAGACTCAATCATTCAAAAACCAACTATATTAGTTTATAAAAAAACTTTATGGCCGTATAGGAAAGATTTTAAAAAAGTTTATAGTTTGATGGAAGAAAATCAAATAATCTTTGAGGATGCTAAGAAAGCTTCTGAGCACATAAATAAGATTTGGAACGATCCTTTATCTTGGTGGTTAAACAAAGACGTTCAAAAAGCCAGAAAAAAGTTTTTAAAAAAGCTTAACATTATTGATAATGATGAAAGATATATTAAAAGATGGACTACTTTTATTAACTCCCAAATTAGTATTAAAAATTTGTAAAATTCATGTTAAATGAAGATTTAAACTTTGTGAAAGCAATAACTATCTTAAATTCTAATAGAATAAAATATTGGGTATGCAATGGAACTGCTTTAGGTCTAATACGTGATAAAAGTTTAATACCTTGGGACCCAGATATCGACATTGGAATTTGGAAGAATGAGATAAATATTTCTAAGTTAGAAAAAATTTTTAAAGTAGAGGGTTTTCTTAAAAAAAAAAAATTTTTTCATAAGGATAATCTTGTTTCATTTAAGAGAAAGGGTGGTCGCGATGTGGATTTCAATATTCATGAGCTTTGTGAGGATAAAAAAATGTGTATCTCAAAATATTACGTTCACAGAAATATTATTATGCGACTAATTTATGTTTTATCTCTGGCTGGAAATTATAGAGGAAATTATAAAGTTATAATTAACAGATTTTTCTTTCTAAAAAATTTTTTTGTAAAATTAAAAGAATTTTTGATTAAAAAAAATATTTTTTATAAAATGGGGGGGTATACAGTCCCTACTAAACTTTTCCAATCATTTAAGATAATTTATATAGATGGGTTGAGAATAAAAATACCACTCTATTCTAAAAAGTATCTTAAATACTTATATGGAAAAAACTGGAAAATTCCTGTTAAAAATTATAACTGGGAAAAAAATAAAAATTTTGCATCAAATAAATAAATGTATAACTTAAAAATTTTTAAAGGAAAAAAAATAATTATCACGGGCCATACTGGTTTCAAAGGAAGTTGGCTTACATTATGGTTACATCATTTGGGCGCGAAAATATTAGGTGTATCAAATGGATATTTAACCACTCCTAATCACTATAAATTACTGAAGATGAATTCAAAAATAAAAAGTCAAAATATTGATATTTCGAATTTAAAAAAAATTGAGAAGGTTGTTTTAGATTATGAGCCAGATTACGTTTTTCATTTGGCTGCGCAAGCTCTGGTTAGTAGGTCTTTCTTAAATCCTATTCAAACTTTTAGTAGTAATACGATAGGGACTTTAAATTTGTTACAATCATTAAGGAAATTAAAAAAAAGATGTGTGGTTATTGTAATAACTAGTGACAAAAGTTATAAAAATTTAGAGATAAAAAGGGGATACAAAGAAGACGATGTGCTAGGAGGTAAAGATCCTTATAGCTCATCTAAAGCTGCGGCAGAAATGGTCTTACAATGCTATTCAAATATTTTTTATAGTAAAAAAAGCAATATCAATATTGCAATTGCTAGAGCTGGCAATGTAATAGGAGGCGGAGATTGGTCAAAAGACAGATTGATACCAGATTGTATAAAATCATGGTCTAACAAAAAAAAAGTAATCTTACGAAATCCTTTTTCTACAAGACCATGGCAACATGTTTTAGAAGTATTGTCAGGATATTTATTTTTAGCTTATAAACTTAAAAAAGATAACAATTTACATGGAGAAGCATTTAATTTTGGTCCAAGTAACAAAATTAATAAAAACGTGATTTCTTTGGTAAAAAGGATGAAAAAATTTTGGAAAAATGTGGATTGGAAGTTTGATAGAAAAAAAACTAAGAAAATGATCGAGTCCAATTTATTAAGACTTAACTCTAGTAAATCAAAAAAAATTCTAAGATGGGAGTCGATATTAAGTTTTAATGAAATTTCTAAAATGACAATAGATTGGTATAAACATTATTACATTAATAAAAATGGCATTAAAGAATTTTCAATTAACCAAATAAAACATTATGAAAAACTTTTAATAAAAAAGAAAAAAATCAAATGAAAGTTGTTATTTTAGCTGGGGGATATGGAACTAGATTGTCGGAGTACACCAAAACAATACCCAAACCTATGGTTAAAATATCTAATAAACCAATAATAATTCATATAATAAATTGGTATGTAAAACATGGGTTCAATGATTTTTATATTGCGCTCGGTTATAAAGGTAATGTGATACGGCAATACTTCAAAAATAAAAAAATCAAGAATTGTAAAATTAATTTAGTTGATACAGGACTAAATACTATGACTGGTGGTAGATTAAAAAAACTTAAGAAGTTTTTAGGTAAAGATGATTTTTTTATGACTTATGGAGACGGAGTAGCGAATGTAAATTTGAAAAAATTACTAAGATTTCATAAAAAGAATAAAAAATTAGCTACTCTAACGGCTGTTCGTCCTCCAGCTAGATTCGGTGCAATAAAAATAAATAATAAGTTTGTGACTTATTTTAAGGAAAAATCTAAAATAGATGAAGGATGGATCAATGGAGGTTTTTTTGTTATTAATCCAAAATTACTAAATTATATTAAATCAAGTAATACATTTTTTGAAAGAGAGCCGTTAATAAAAGCATCAAATAAAAAACAATTATTAGCATATAAACACAAAGGTATATGGCAATGTATGGATACAAAAAGAGACAAGGAAATTCTTGAGAAAATATTTAAAAAAAAAAAATTTATCTAAAAAATTATCAATTTTAATTGTAGGAGCAACAGGATTTGTAGGATCAAATCTTTTGAATTTTCTTAGTAAATACAAATATGATTTAACTGCTATTTCTAAAAACAGTAATCTTCAAATTAAAAAAAAAAATATATCTCATATTAAATTAGATGTATCTAAAATTAAAGATCTTAAAAAAAAAATTAAAAAAGAATATGATATTGTAATTAACTTGTCAGGATATGTAGATCATAAAAATAAAAAAAAAGTTTATGATGTTCATTACAAGGGTGCAAAAAATTTAATTAATTTCTTCAAAGATAAGAATATTCAACAATTTATTCAAATTGGAAGCAGTATTGAATATGGAAGAATTAGATCTCCTCATATTGAACCAAAATTTTTAAAAAAGATGAATACCTTTTCAGACTATGGAAATGCGAAATATGAAATTTCCAGATTTATATTAGAACTAAATAAAAAAAAATTTTTTCCCTTCGTAATTTTAAGACCATATATTATTTATGGACCAAGACAAACTAGAGATAGACTAATTCCACAAACAATTATTTCTTGTTTAAAAAATAAAAGTTTTAATTGTTCTGAAGGTACACAATCAAGAGATTTCATTTATATATCTGATTTTAATGAATTAATTAAAAGAATAATTGATAAAAAAATCAGATGTGAAATTTTTAATGTTGGAACTGGAAAACCTAAAAATGTTAAAAAGGTAATTGAATTGATAAAAAAAAAAATCAAGAAAGGAAAACCTATTTTTGGAAAAATTCCTTTGAGAAAAGACGAAATTTTCAAACTTTATCCAAAAATAACAAAAGCAAAAAAATTATTAGGTTGGACACCAAAGATAAGTTTTAATAGAGGAATAGAGAAAACAATTAGGTATTATAGGCAAAATGAGACTAGATGAAAAAAAAGTAAGTATTATTGTTAATTGTTATAATGGATCCAAATATTTAAAAAATTGTTTAGATAGCATCAAAAAACAGTCATATCGAAATTATGAATTAATTTTTTGGGACAACAAATCTCAAGATAATAGTAAAGAAATTTTTTTAAATTTTATTGATGATGCTAGATTCAAATATTTTGAGTCAGACACACATACAACTCTTTATGAGGCAAGAAATTTGGCTATTGAGAAAACATCAGGCGATTATATAGCATTTTTAGATACTGATGATTGGTGGGTAGAAGATTATTTATCTAATAGAATTAAAATATTTAATGGAAAAGAAGATCATATATTTTCGTTTTCAAATTGCTACCACTATTTTCAAAGAAAAAAAAAAAAGAAAGTTTTTACAAAAACTATTATTCCCTCTGGAAACATTTTCGACTTTCTATCTAAAAAATATTTAGTAAAAATTAGTTGTTTGATGATAAAAAAAAAAGTTTTCATCAATGAAAAAAAATTTAATAAAAATTTTAACATTATAGGTGACTTTGAATTAGTGATGAGGCTTGCAGCAAAATATAAAGGTTTTTCAATAAATAAGCCTCAAGCATATATAAGATTTCATTCAACAAACTTTTTAAGTAATAACAGAGGTATGTTTTATGATGAATATAAATCTTGGTATGAAGCAGTAAAAGACACAGAACCTTATATAATCTATAAAAAATATTATGAAAATTATTTACTATATTTAAAGATAATTAAAAATATCTTAGAAAATAAAAATAAAGAGTTATTGTTTGACATATTAAGATATCCATTATCTATAAATAAATTTAAATTATTTTTCTTATTTCTTTTGCCTGGAAAAATTGTTTCGTATTTAAATGAAAAATATTATTAAAATCTTTTAAATACATCCTAAAAAAATATTTTTAATAAATTTAACAAAAATAGATGTTTAGTGGACAATAATTATGATTTATTCTTAGTTAATTTCAGTCAATTATTAAATAAAAAATGAATTTCTAAATTTAGAATTGCTAAATATTCAGAATAATATAAATTATTAATTATCAAAAATTTCAACAAATATGATAAGTTTTTTTTTCCCAGTTAGATCTGGCAGCAAAAGAGTTAAAAATAAAAATATAAGAAAAGTCTTAAATTATAAATTTGGTTTATTAGAGATAAAAATAAATCATTTAAGAAAACTACGTAATTTAATATTAAAGAATAAAAGTCACAAAATCCTTAGAGATTCAGAGTACGTATTTTCAACAAATTGTAGGATTACTAAAAAATATTTAAGTCAATTTAAATGGATTAAAGTATTTGACAGAAGTGAGAGACTTTCGGCAGACGATTGTTTAGATGAATTAGTTTTAGAAGTACCGAAAATTTGTAAAAAAAAACATATTCTATGGTCTCATGTTACAAGTCCCTTATTTAATGAAAAACATTATTTAAATTTTGTAAATTTTTATTTAAAAAATTTGAAAAAAAAAAGGAGTTGTTACACTGCTGATTTTTTACAAAAATTTGTTTATAATGAAAAAGGTCAAACCATCTCACATAATCCAAAAAAAAAGAAATGGCCCAGAACACAAGATTTAAAGGGATTTTATATTTATAATTGTGCAGGGATTTTGACTGATAGAAATATTTATATTAAAAATAAAAATAGAATGTGCGATAAACCTTTACCTTTTATTTCAACTGGTATATCAGGTTTTGATATTGATAACATGGATGATTTTTCAATGTTAAAAAAATATTTAAGTAAATAGACAATGAAGCTTAATAAGGTAAAAAAAATTAAATCAAGTTACCCAGTTCTGATATTTGAAGATTTTATAAATAAGGATTTATGTAATCATTTAAAAAAAAGTATAAT
>MDTG01299563.1_pt1 | contig 12753 bp, 12 predicted proteins | sample 811421 | NCBI WGS metagenome assembly MDTG01 (sample SAMN05326645, study PRJNA326480) | marine metagenome | isolation source: seawater | place: Pacific Ocean: South East | collected 2011 | reverse complement strand
AATTACTAATCCTTCCTATGACAAGCTTTCAAAAATTACTTCTGAGAAACTCAAAAGCATTAAAATACTAAACCCTTTAGGTGAAGAATTATCACAATTAAGAAAAACCCTTCTTTATTCTGGACTTGAGGTTATATCATATAATCTAAACAGACAACAAAAAAACATAAATATATTTGAAATTGGAAACAGCTACTTTATCAAAAATAAAAAGCATGAAGAAGCTAAATCATTATTTATAGGTTTAGTTAGCTCAAAGGAAAATTCTAACTGGACTAATAATAATATTTCCCCATTTTTTTATTTAAAAGGTATTGTTAATGAACTTTTAAATAATTTTAATTGTGACAAAATAAAATATAAAATCACTAACTATGACTTTTTTTCTGAGGGCTTAACAATAAATATAGATAACATAGAAATTGGGCACTTTGGAACCATAAAAAAAAGTATAACTAAACATTTTGGGATTAATGAAAATGTACATGGAGCTATATTAAATATTCAAGATTTAATTAAAATACAAATCAAACAGAACTTTAAAGTTAGAAGCATTTCTAGGTTCCCTTTTTCACAAAGAGATTTTTCTATTTTATTGGATAAAGAAGTTTCTTTTGAATCCATAGTTGAATTATCTAGAAAAACAGAACCATATATCCTAAAATCAGTTGATTTATTTGACGTTTATGAAGGTAAAAAAGTTCCTAAAAACATGAAGTCATATGGTGTGAGATTTACCTTTCTTGATCAAAAAAAGACTTTGACTGATAATTATATTGATAAAGTAATGAATAAATTAAAAAAACAATTCGAAAACGAGCTTAATGCTCAACTTCGTTAAAATTTAAATAATGAAAATAAAGGAAATAATATCAACTGATTTAGAATCGATACTTCTTAATGAAAATCTTAAATATTCTAACTTAGATAGCCAATCCTATGAACTTATAAATCCAAAGAAAATCACAAATCATTTTGACTTTGATCTTCTTGAATCAAATAAAATTATCCATTTAAATACAATTAAAAAAACATGTATAAATTATAGACTTCGCTTTCTTGATATTGATTTTTTTAAAGGAGATCTTCCAATTGAAGCTATAGATAAATTAAAATATTTAGAAGATATCCACAATACAAGAATTGACAAGCTTAAGATCATGGCTCCCTCAATTATGTTTAGACTTAAAAAAACTGATGATCCTATTTTATTTGCACCATTAGGCAACAATTATTTTTATATTATTCACAAATGGGGTAATGATTTGAATGGACTAAGAAAGTTAAGAATGTGGCCATTTATGTCTCTAACTAATTTACTTATAACCCTATTAATTATAAGTTTTTTAATTACACTTTTTACTCCACTAAAAGTTTTTACTAAAACTCCCGATTCATCATCTTTTTGGTTAGTGTTTTTCTTTATGTTTAAGGGAATAGTTTCAATTGTGCTTTTTTTAGGAGTATCTCTAGGAAAAAGCTTTAATCCACAAATATGGAATAGTAAATACAATAAAATATAATTAATATGGATTCATTTACTAAGATATATTCTGGATCATCAATAAAAGTTTTATCAATTAAAGACATGCTAGAAAAAAATAATATTATTCCAATAATTAAGGATCAATCAGAATCATCTCGGCTAGCTGGCTTTGGAAGTTTAATAAATTTTCAAGAAGTTTTTGTTCATGAAAGTGAAGTGTCAAAAGCTTTAAAATTTTTAAAAGACATACTATAATTTTTAATAAATGAAAAGCTATTTAATTTTTTCTACTATATTGGAAATCTTTATTTAACAAATTCTAATAAAACTATAAAAATATTAATTATGAATACAAGTTTTGAAATTTTAGATTTTGTAGTTTTTTCAATTTACGGATTAATTATTCTTGGAGTTGGATTATGGGTTTCAAGGGATGAAAAAGGAAAAACAAAAAGCGCAGAAGATTATTTTTTAGCAAGCAAATCTCTACCTTGGTGGGCGATTGGTGCTTCTCTTATTGCAGCAAATATATCTGCTGAACAGTTCATTGGAATGTCTGGTTCAGGTTTTGCTGTAGGATTAGCTATAGCATCTTATGAATGGATGGCTGCTTTAACATTAATAATTGTAGGAAAATTTTTCTTACCAATTTTTATTGATAAGCAAATATATACGATTCCTGAGTTTGTTGAAAAAAGATTCTCAAGTCAATTAAAAACAATTTTAGCAATATTCTGGATCGGACTATACATTTTTGTTAATCTTACTTCAGTCTTATATCTAGGTGGACTAGCTTTAGAAACAATTCTTGGCATTGAGCTAATTCAAGGTGTAATTGGTTTAGCATTATTTGCAGCTGCATACTCTCTTTATGGAGGTTTGTCAGCCGTGGCATGGACCGATATTATTCAGGTTGTTGTTTTAGTTTTTGGCGGTCTAATTACTTCATACTTAGCTTTAAATACAGTATCTGGTGGTGAAGGAATGATTAAAGGATTGTATAGTTTATATGAAATCGTTCCTGAAAAATTTGATATGATCCTTGATAAAAGTAATCCTGAATATATTAACTTACCCGGTATTGGGGTTCTTATTGGAGGAATGTGGGTTGCTAATTTATATTATTGGGGATTTAATCAATATATAATTCAAAGAACTTTAGCTGCTAAGTCCTTAAAAGAATCTCAAAAAGGAATTTTATTTGCTGCCTGTTTAAAAATGATTCTTCCATTAATAATTGTTATACCAGGTATTGCTGCTTATGTAATAGTAAATGATCCAACATTATTGTCTTCGCTAGGAGAAACAGGTCTTTCAAATATTCCTTCGGAAGGTTCTGCTGATAAAGCATATCCATGGCTAATGCAGTTTCTTCCTACTGGTCTTAAAGGAATTGCTGTTGCAGCATTAGCTGCTGCTATAGTTTCGTCTTTAGCATCAATGCTTAATTCAACTGCAACAATTTTTACAATGGATATATATAAGCCATTTTTTAACAAGAATGCTAATGAAAAAAGAACTGTAAATGTTGGTAGAATTTCTGCTGGGGTAGCTCTTTTAATTGCAACAGTAATGGCTCCTTTACTTGGAGGGATTGATCAAGCGTTTCAATTTATTCAAGAATATACAGGTGTTGTAAGTCCTGGAATTTTAGCAGTATTTATTTTAGGTTTATTTTGGAAAAAGACCTCAAATAAAGGCGCAATTTATGGTGCATTAGCATCAATTCCAATTGCTATGTTTTTAAAAATTGGCCCTAAAGGATGGTTCACTGGAAGTTTTTTAAATTATTTTGCACCAAATCTTCCCTTCATAGATCAAATGGCTATAACAGCAATCACAACAATGTTTGTTATAGTTTTAGTTAGTTATAATGACAATAAGGCTAATAATGATTCTAAGGGAATTGAGCTAAAAAAGGGATTATTTAATACCAGTTCAATATTTAATATTGGATCCTTCGCTTTAATGATACTCTTAGTCGCTTTATATTCATTTTTTTGGTAATTGCTTTTTTAAAATGAATATTAAATATACCTCACTAGTAGTATATTTTTATTTGTAATCCATATAGAAAATTTAACTCTAAGAGTACATTTTAATTCTCAACTCTTTTATTTTTGAATCAGTCATATATTCATCAAAAGAAAGATTTCTATCAATTAATCCTTTAGGTGTAAGTTCAATAATTCTATTTCCTAATGATTGAGCAAAAAAATGGTCTTGTGTTGAACAAAGCAGAGTGCCTTTATATTTTTTTAAAGCATTGTTAAATGCAGTTATTGACTCTAAGTCCAAGTGATTGGTTGGTTCATCCAAAATTAAGACATTAGATCTAGTCATCATCATTTTGGACAAAATACATCTAACTTTCTCTCCTCCCGATAAAACATTTGAAGGTTTTAATGCTTCATCTCCACTAAACAACATTTTTCCCAAAAAACCTCTCAAAAAAACTTCTTCTTGTTCCTCTTCTATATTAGTCCATTGTCTTAACCAATCAACCAATGAAATTGATTTTTTAAATAAATAATCATTATCCTGAGGAAGATAAGCTCTGGTAGTTGTTACTCCCCAATTAAAGTTTCCAGAACTAGCCTCTAATTCGCAGTTAATTATTTTGAAAAAATTACTAACTGCTCTTGAGTCTTTACTATATACAATAACCTTATCAAGCTTTGTTAAATTGAGGTTAATATTTTTAAATAAAATTTTTCCATCAATTTCACATGATAAATTCTCGATATTTAAAATTTGGTTTCCAGCTTCTCTTTCTTGATCAAAGAGTATTCCAGGATAACGTCTACTGGAGGGTCGAATTTCTTCAATATTTAATTTATCAATCATTTTTTTTCTTGAAGTAGCCTGTTTAGACTTGGCAACATTAGCTGAAAATCGAGAAATAAATTCTTGAAGTTCTTTCTTTTTTTCCTCAGCCTTTTTATTTGACTGAGCCTTCTGTCTTGCTGCCAATTGTGATGATTCATACCAAAAGGTATAGTTCCCTGAAAAGTGGTTAATCTTTCCAAAATCTATATCAGAAATATGAGTACATACAGCATCCAAAAAATGTCTATCATGAGAAACAACTATGACCGTATTTTCATACTCACTTATAAAAGTTTCAAGCCAACTAATTGTATCGTAATCAAGATCATTTGTTGGCTCATCCATGATTAAAACATCAGGATTCCCAAATAATGCTTGAGCTAACAAAACTCTTACTTTTTGCTTACTATCAATATCCTCCATTTTGCTATAATGAATGGATTCAGAAATATCTAAATTGGAAAGTAGTGCGGCAGCATCACTTTCAGCATTCCATCCATCCATTTCTTCATATAGTATTTGTAGTTCACCTACTCTATCGCTATCAGATTCAGAAAAATTATCATTTGAATAAATTTTATCCATCTCCTCCTTAATAGAAAAAAGATTTTTATTTCCTCTTAACACTGTCTCTAAAACTTGATATTGATCATATGAATTATGATTTTGCTCTAAAACAGAAAGTCTTTTTCCATTTTCTAAATTTACAATTCCAGAATTTGGCTCTTTCTTTCCTGAAAGAATGTCTAAAAATGTTGATTTTCCTGCACCATTAGCTCCAATCACACCATAACAATTTCCTCCTAAAAAACTTATATTTACTTCATCAAACAATATTCTTTTTCCAAATTGAACAGATAAATTACTTACTGATAGCATTATTATATTTTTTTTGCAAAAGTAATTAAATCGATTACAGAAATAATAATTATTTTTTAAATTGAATTAAAAATTTAAATTATTTAAATTGAACTTAAAAAAATATTTATTTGTTGTAAGTGCTTTTTTTTTATTTACCTCTTGTTATAATAAGGAAAGTAATAAAATATTTTTGGGAGGTCAAATCATTAATCCTTCTTCAAATTACTTAAGATTGTATAAAAACAACACTTCAATAGATTGTTTAATTTTAGATTCAAATAACTCATTTAAAAAAACTTTTTCAAATCTAAATCCAGGAATTTACAAAATCGAACATATTCCAGAATACCAAACAATATTCCTTGAAAAGAATGACAGTATATGGTTTAGGGTTAATGCCTCAGATTTTAAAAAATCAATTGTTTTTACAGGAAAAGGTTCTAGCAAGAACAATTTTTTAACAAATATGGAAACTAATATTGATAATGAAAATATTTTTTTAGCATCAAAATATTCATTAGAAAGTGATTTGTTTTCAAAACTAATAGATTCATTAGTTGTAGTTAAAAAAAATGAATGGAAAACAATGGATTCTTTAAACAATTTATCTCAATCTGCACAAAAAATCACAATGGCATCTTATGTATATCCATATGCAACCATAAGAGAACGATATGCGCTACTTAGAGGATCAAATTGGAATTCTAAAAAAGATAGTCTTTATTTTAATTACAGAAAGTTTTTAAATTTTGAAGAAACAGATTTAGCATTTTATGATCCATATATTGACTATGTCTTAAATTTTCTAAATGAAAAATCGCTAGACAGTTCTAGTTATTTTTTTAAAAATAAAAAAGAAACTCAATTTAATATCAAAAGATTAAAAACTCTTGAAAATAGCATTTTTGGCAGAGAATTAAAAAATAATTTAGCACGAGCTATTGCTTATGACGAAATTTTAAACTTTGACAATCACTCTCAGCACGAAAGTTTTTTACAATTTTACTTTGCTATTAACACAAACACAAAATATTTAGCTGAAGTACTTAGTCTTCATAATGATATTAAAATGATGAATAGTGGCTCATTACTTCCAGAAATATATCTTCAGAATTCAAAATTTGATACTATTAATAGTAAAGATGTTTTTAACAATAAACCTTCAATTATTTATTTTTGGTCTCAATCACAAATGAATCACTATAAAAAAACATTAACGATTATTGATTCTTTAAAAATTAAGAAGCCCAATTACAGATTCATTGGAATATCAATACAACCCCTAAACAAAATTGCATTAGAAGTAAATGAAATGCTAGGACAAAGCAATGATGATCAGTACTCTATAATCAATTTTGAAAATGCAAGTAAAAAATGGATTATAACTTATTTAAACAAAGCAATTATAATGGAGCCTAATGGTGAAATAAAAAATGGATTTTCAAATATTTTTGACCCAAAGTTTCTAAATCAACTTTAATTCCCTTTATTGTAATCTGCTAAAAATTTTTCAAGACCCGAATCTGTAAGCGGATGTTTTGCCAATGCAATTATTGCAGATAATGGTCCAGTCATGACATCAGCTCCGACTCTAGCACAATTTATAATATGCATCGGATGACGAATAGAGGCTGCAAGTATCTGAGTTTCAAAAGCATAATTATCATAAATTTGTCTAATCTCTTCTATCAAAACCATTCCATCTTGACTAATATCATCTAATCTTCCAATAAAAGGAGAAACGTAAGTTGCTCCAGCCTTAGCAGCAAGCAATGCCTGACCAGAAGAAAAAACCAAAGTACAATTCGTTTTAATCCCTTTATTTGAAAAATATTTTATGGCTTTTATTCCCTCTGGAATCATAGGGACTTTTACAACAATTTGTTTATTAAGTTTGGCAAGATCCTCTCCTTCTTTAACAATTCCAGAAAAATCAACTGAAATAACTTCAGCAGAAACATCTCCAGAAACAGAATTGCAAATATTAACATAATGATCTAGTATATTTTTTTTTCCGGTAATTCCCTCCTTAGCCATAAGAGATGGATTAGTAGTAACACCATCAAGCACACCTAAATCTTCAGCTTGCTTAATTTGTTCAAGATTAGCAGTATCAATAAAAAATTTCATAATAATTGTTTTATAATTTATAAAATAGCATCAAGATTTTTTCAAATAAAAAGTCTGGCAATATTTTTTTTAAAAATATAGAAAATTTTTGCAACCATGAGCCTACTTTATAATGTACTTTGGGATTATTTACATTTAATATTTTAAAAATCTTTAAAGCAACTTCACTGGGATCATTTCCATTTTCAACATGCTCATTCATTTTAATTAAACTTTTCTCATAAACTTGCCTATAAACGCCATTCTTTATTGGAGAATGATATCTTCTTGTTGCTATGTCAGTTGAATATTCCCCAGGAGCTAAAGTACATATATTTATTCCGTTTTTTTTCACTTCCATTCTTATTGATTCAGTAAAAACTCCAAAAGCTGCTTTTGATGCTGAATAACAACCTCTAAAAGGTAGACCAAAATAGCCTGCTATAGAGGTAATGTTAATGATATAGCCACTTTTATTTTTTCTCATAATTGGTAAAACCTCCTGAATTAATTGAATAGGACCAAAAAAATTAGTATTAAAATTATTTTTCATTTCATTAACACTAGTTTCTTCACCAGGACCAGTAATACCAATTCCTGCATTATTTATTAATACATCAATTCTTTTTTCAATTAAAATTATTTTTTTAATCAAATTTTTGATTGAAAGGCTATCATTAATTTCGAGATGAAATAGATTATAATTTAGAGGTTTTGGATAATTATTAGGATTTCTACTAGTGCCATAAACAATGAAACCATTGTTTGAAAGATATTCAGCAGTAATTTTTCCTATTCCTGAAGAAGCCCCGGTAATTAAAACAACTCTATTCATACTAAAAAAGGGCAAGCTATCTACATCACACCGCTACAACCGCCTACCCTTGCTGTGTTCCCACCCTGGGGGATTTGACAGGAGCTGGTTGTGCAGGACTTGCCCACAACAAATATACCACTTAGATTATTGACTGCAATGATCATTAAAATTTAATTTTATTTAACTTCGTATTAAATAATTCTAATGAAAAATAAACTAAAAATCATTTTATTAGTTTTTTTGATAATAAGCTGTAAAACACAAAATTCTGCTGTTTATAAGATTAAGTTAAATTCTTCAAAATATAATCCGAATGATACTCTAAAAATTGAAATTAATTCTAATAAATTAACAACAATTTCAGATTACTCAATTTTTATTGACAATGCTAAAGTCGAACCTCCTTATTTATTATCAAAATATAGATTAGGAAATCATAATATAAAAGCTGAACTAAATAGTGATGGAGAAAAAATTATTTTAAATAAAAAATTTACTTTATATGCAAGTCAATCACCAAGTTTATATACATATAAAATAATTAATTCTTATCCTCATGATATAACTTCTTATACTCAAGGTCTTGAGTTTAGTGGAGATATTCTATATGAAAGCACAGGTCTTAAAGGAAAATCAAAGATTAGATCAATCAATTATATAAATGGAAATATAATTAATGAGAGAACTCTTAATAAAAATTATTTTGGAGAAGGCTTATCTATACTAAACAATAAAGTTTATCAACTTACTTGGCAAGAAAATATAGGTTTTATCTATGATAAAAATCTTTCAAATGTTGAAGGGTCTTTTTCTTATAGTAAAAGTAAAGAAGGATGGGGATTGTGTAATGATGGAGAAAAATTTTACAAATCAGATGGAACAAATAAAATCTGGATTTTAGATTCGAATGATTTAAATGAATTATACTTTATTGAAGTCATGACAAATAAAAAAGCTATTAGTAAAATTAATGAATTAGAATGGGTTAATGGAAAAATTTATGCTAACACATATCAGTTTGACAAAGAAGTTGTTTTAATTATAAATCCTAATGATGGGTCTGTTGAAGGTGTAATTGATTTTACTGGCTTAAAAGATAAAGTTGATCAAATTCAGACATTAAATGTTCTCAACGGAATCGCATATAATTATATAACTAAAACTTTTTTTGTAACAGGAAAAAATTGGAGCAAACTCTTTGAGGTTGAAATACATAAACAAAATGAATAAATTCATCCAGGAAGTAGTTGTAACAAATGATCATCTAGATGATCAAATGCATGTAAATAATGTTCAATATCTATTTTGGGCTCAGGAAATTGCTAAGACTCATTGGACTTTTCTTTTAAATAAAACAAACAAGTCTTTCGGAGTATGGGTTGTCAGAAGCCATGATATAATATATAAATCCGGAGCATTTTTAGAAGACAAAATTGAAATTAGCACATTTATAAATATAATTAAAGGCCCAATCTCAGAGAGAATAGTTGAGTTCAGAAACAAAATAAATGGAAAACTTTTAGTTAGAGTTTGCACTAAATGGTGCTATTTAGAAAATCTTAAAAACAGAAAGGCTGTTAAAGTACCTGTATATATAAAAAATTTATTTAATCCTTATCTAAAAGTTAAATAAATCCTTATCTCTCATCATATAATTAACTTTATTTGCAATTTTTTTAAGCTCGGATTCTTTATTATAATTTCTTATTACATGATCAATCAGTTCTACAATTAAATTCATTTCGTCTTTAAGAAGTCCTCTTGTTGTAATTGCAGGAGTTCCAATCCTAATTCCAGATGTAACGAAAGGTGACTTGTCGTCAAAAGGGACCATGTTTTTATTTACTGTTATTTCAGCTTTGACTAGGGCTTCTTCTGCTTCTTTTCCTGTAATATTTTTATTTCTTAAGTCAATAAGCATTAAGTGATTGTCGGTTCCATTAGAAATAAGATTATAATCTAAGTCTACAAATGCCTTAGCCATTGATTTTGAATTAGAAATTATCCTCTTTTGATAATCTTTGAATGATGGAGATAGTGCTTCATTGAAAGAAACAGCTTTGCCAGCAATAACATGCATCAAAGGTCCTCCTTGATTACCAGGAAAAACTGCCATATCTAATAAGTGTGACATCATTTTTAAAGACCCATTTTTTAATCTTTCATCAAATGGATTCTCAAAATCTTTACCCATTAAAATTAATCCCCCTCTTGGTCCTCTAAGGGTTTTATGAGTAGTTGTTGTAATTACATGACAATAAGGAACCGGATCATTTAACAACTTAGTTGCAATCATTCCTGATGGATGAGATATGTCTGCCAATAAAAAACAATCAATTTTATCTGCTATTGACCTAAATCGTTGAAAATCTATATCTCTTGAATATGCAGAAGCCCCAGCAATAATCATTTGAGGTTTAACTTTTTTAGCAATTGTTTCTATTTTATCATAATCTAATTTACCTGTTTCACGATCGACGCCATAAAAACTTGCATTATATAACTTTCCTGAAAAGTTTACCGGTGATCCATGTGTTAAGTGTCCTCCATGAGATAAGTCAAATCCTAAAATTTTATCTCCTGGATTTAAAAATGCATGAAATACTGCTGTATTTGCCTGCGAACCAGAATGGGGTTGAACATTGGCATATTCACATCCAAATAGTTTTTTTGCTCTATCTATTGCAATTTTCTCTACTTGATCAACAACATCACATCCACCATAATATCTTCTTCCAGGATATCCCTCTGCATATTTATTTGTTAATACAGATCCAGTAGCTCTCATCACTTCTGGACTAGTAAAGTTTTCGGAAGCAATTAACTCAATACCATTAATTTGTCTGTTATTTTCTTTTGAAATCAGATCAGATATATAATTATCAATCATATCTATTTATTAAAAAACAAATTTAAAGATTATTATATTTTAGTAGTTTACAATTAGAAATTTAAAAATTAAGTTGTTCACAATAAATAAACATTTTCTATAAATTGAAATTGTACATTTGTATAGTGGAAAAGAAAATTAATATAACAAATAAAAGAGCTAAATTTGAGTATCACCTCCTAGACAAATATGAAGCTGGAATTGTTTTATCTGGAACTGAAATAAAATCTATAAGAAATAGCAAGGCTTCTATTACTGATAGTTTTTGTGAATTTAATGACAGAAATGAACTGTTTGTTATTAATATGTCAATTGAGGAGTATAATTATGGATCAAAATACAATCATAAACCCAAGGATAGTAGAAAATTATTATTGAATAAAAATGAATTAAAAAAACTGAATAAAGAGGTTGCGAATTCAGGACTTACAATAATTCCATTAAAACTTTATATTAATAATAATGGATATGCGAAAATTCAAATTGCATTGGCAAAAGGGAAAAAACTTTATGATAAAAGAGAAAGTATTAAGGATAGGGAAAACAAAATTAATTTAAATAGAATTAAGAAATCATTTAACAAATGATAAATAAATTTATTTCAACCCTCGATACATCAAAAATCACAACTAAGAGAAAAAAATCATTAGATAAAATAATTAATGAATTAAAAAATTATTCAAATAAAAGAGTAGATTTAAATTTCATTTGCACTCACAATTCAAGAAGAAGTCAATTTTCTCAAGTTTGGAGCAATTTGTTTTCAAATTTTTATAACCATCATAACATAAATTCTTTTTCTGGCGGCACACAGGTAACCAGTGTTTATAAAAGTGTTATTGAGGTGTTGATTAGTGTAGGACTAATTATCAAAAAAAATAAAATAAATGATGTCAACCCCAAATATTCAATTAAGCATATAGATAGAAGCGAAAGCTTTAAAATTTATTCAAAATTATATAATTGTAAATCTAATCCATCAAAAGATTTTATAGCTATAATGAATTGTTCTAGTGCAGATGTTGCATGTCCATATGTTTCTGGCTCAATTAAAAGAATTTTATTGCCTTACGATGATCCTAAGATTTTTGATGGATCGACTTATGAAATTAAAAAATATAATAAAACAAATATTGAAATAGCTTCTTCAATGAAATATTTACATATGAATATTTAATTTTTATCTTTCAAAAGAGGAACAAAACGAAAACTACCAAAAGTTTCTTTATTAAATTTATTTTCTGAAACTCTAATATATCTTGTCATAATTTGGTCTTTTATTCCAATTGGAATAACCAATCTTCCTCCAATAGATAATTGTTTTAATAAATCATTAGGTAAAACAGGAGCTCCAGCAGTTACAATTATTGCATCATATGGGGAATTAGATACTATTCCTTTATTTCCATCTCCAAAGACTATTTTTTTTGGTTTCCATCTTAGTTTTCTAAACAACAATTCTGCTTTTTTAAACAAACTCCTTTGTCTTTCAATTGTATAAACCTTACACCCAAGCTCAATAAGAATAGAGGTTTGATATCCTGATCCTGTTCCAATTTCTAGAACCTTATCTCCAAAGTCTATATCTAACAACTGAGTTTGAAAAGCAACAGTATAGGGTTGAGATATTGTCTGCCCCTCTCCTATTGGGTAAGCTTTATCTTCGTATGCAAAGCCTTCAAGGCCAGATTCCATAAACCATTGTCTTGGAACATTTTTTATGGCACTAAGCACTTCGAAATCTTTAATCCCCTTTTCTTT
>MDTG01294603.1_pt1 | contig 12754 bp, 13 predicted proteins | sample 811421 | NCBI WGS metagenome assembly MDTG01 (sample SAMN05326645, study PRJNA326480) | marine metagenome | isolation source: seawater | place: Pacific Ocean: South East | collected 2011 | reverse complement strand
GGTTTATAGTATTTTTAGTATAATAAGTAAATAGTAGAATAAAGCCAAATATCTAGCGGTTGGTGGGCGTGATAAGAATTGAACTTATGACCTCTACGATGTCAACGTAGCGTTCTACCACTGAACTACACGCCCATTGAAGCTAAAAAAAATTTTACTTTCAATTTAATTAATTCATATTTTTGTTTATTAAGATTATAACCATCTTTTTCGTAATCTTTAACATTGTCATTTATCCAATTTTTTAATTCATTAATATAAGTTTTCAATTTAATTCTTGAATAATTACTTTCATGCACTCTATAACAAGCTAAAGGTTCTTGAATACATCCAATTTTGTAGCTTTTACTTAGACTCATAAAAAAATCAAAATCACCAATTATGTTGAATTTTTCATTGAACATATTTTTATCAAAAATAGACCTATCAATACAGACTGTTAGAATTCCTATTACGTAATTTTTAAGTAAACTTTTAGTTATATTCCCTTGTAGAAGATTTTTATTAGTTAAATATTTTTTATTTTCTATTTGATTAACAGTGTAATAATTTGAATAAACTATTTTGAATTGTCCATTTTTGTTAAAAAAATCAATTTGTTTTTCAAGTTTATCCTTTGACCAATAATCATCTGTATCCAGAAACGTAATATATTCTCCTTGTGATTTTTTAATTGCTTCATTTCGTGCCTCATACAAATTTAAAAACTTATTTGATTTATAGTATTTTATTCTTTCATCGTTATAGCTTTTAATAATTTCTTTGCTTTTATCTTCTGATAAATTATCCCAGAAAATTAATTCCCAATTTTTATAAGTTTGTGCAAAAATGCTTTTTAAACTTTCTTCTAGGTATTTTTGTCCATTATAACAATTCATTATTATGCTTATCTTTTTATTTGCTGAGATCATTTCTATAACTTTTAATAGTTTTTTTTATACCTGTAGTAAAAATATTTTTTGGTGTCCAATTCAAAATTTTTTTTGCCTTTTTGATGCTCGGATACATCTTCATGGTCTCATCTCTTCTAATTTTAATTGCTCCAAAATTTGGTTTTCCTGATCCAACAATTTTTACAATTTTTTTTATAGCTTCTTTTATTTTAATTGGTTTTGAAGAACCAACGTTAAATATTTCACCTCTAGCTTTCTCATTATGAATAATCTTAAAAATTAGATCTGTTAGGTCGTCGATATATAAAAAATCTCTTAATTGTAAACCGTGAGAGCAGGGAATTTTCTCTCCTTTTAAACTTTGTTCAATTACCGATGGTATTAATCTGTTCGTATCTTGTTTAGGCCCATATGCTTGGTACAAACGTAATATTGTAACTGGAAAATCATAATCAAAAAATAATTTTTTTAAGAATACAGTAGATTTATATTTTGCAAGAGAATAAACAGAGCGAGGAGAACACTTGGCACTTTCAATTTGTGGACTTTTACTGTTACCATACTCAAGCCCACTTCCAATTTGGATAAAGGCCTTTATGTCTTTTTTCAAGAAAAATTTTGCAAGATTTTTACAACCCTTGTAATGAGTTAAGTAAGTTTTTTTTTTTTCTGAGTGATTTACATATCCACTTAAATTAACAATAACATCGTAATCAATATTTAATTTTTTTCTTAACAAATTAAAATTAGTTGTATCGCAAATGATATATTTAACCTTAGAATTATATCTTTTTTTAATCGGTTTTTTTGTTGATATTGATGTTACAGAAAACTTCTTTTTTAAAGCTTTTACTGCTAAGTGATAGCCAATAAACCCTGTGCCGCCTGCTATAAGAATCTTTAAGTTTTTTTTCAAAGCTTGTTAAATTTTGTTTTCGTAATCTTGTATTTGACTTAAGGTAAATTTATACATATCGGTTTTTTTTTTGAAGTAATTTAAATACCAGGTAGAAATATAAGCAACCATTTCTTGTAGATTTAAGTAAGCTTGCCAATTCAATATTTTTTTCGCTTTAAAACTATTGAGTTTTAAAATTTTCGTTTCTTTAAAATAAATATTTCTCTTTATTGTATATTTTTTTTTCAGACTCATTGAGGACTCCAATTTTTTCACTAAATCGATTACTTTATAAATTCTACCGTTTGAAGGTCCAAAATTAAACGATTGTCCATTTAACTTTTTTTTAGAGCTTAATATAATTCCCATTTTCATATATCCAAATAAAGGTTCTAAAACATGTTGCCAAGGTCTTATAGATCTTGGGTTTTTTATTTGAGCTTTTTTTCCTTTAGCCCAAGACTTCATAATATCTGGCACTAATCTATCTTTAGACCAATCACCCCCACCAATAACGTTACCAGCTCTTGCTGTGCAAAATAATAACTTTCTATTTTTCACTTTGAATGAATGGTAATAAGAATTTAACAAAATTTCAGCGGCGGCTTTCGATCCACTATAAATATCTTTTCCACCTAGTAGACTTTCTTCGGTATATCCTGTTTTCTTTTCTTGATTAAAATAACATTTATCGCTTGTTATCATGATACAAATACACCTTTTTTTTAATAAAGATGCTGAATGTAAAACATTTAACGATCCAATCGTATTAGTGTTAATTGTTTCTAAAGGTTTAGTATAAGACTCCGATACTATAGACTTAGCAGCAAAATGAAAAACTACATCTGGTTTTTCTTTTAAAATTATATTCTTTATACTTATAAAATTTGTTACATCTTTATAATAATTTTTAACTTTTTTATTTAAATTTAAAATTTGAAAGTTTGACGGCTTTGTAGGGATATCTTTTGAAACTCCTACAACTTTACATCCTATTTTCAAAAACCATGCACTTAACCAACTTCCTTTGAAACCAGTATGACCAGTTATCAAAATTTTTTTATTTTTGTAAAAATTATATAAATCTATCTTTTTAACCATAAAACTTTTTTGTCTTTCCATTGTTTAATTAGCAAATCATGGTCTCTTCTTGTGTCCATACATTGCCAGTACTTGTAGTGTTTATATGCATGTAAATTTTTATTTTTGGCTAACTTGGACAAAGGTTCTTTTTCTAAAATAGTTTTATCATTTTTTAAATATTTAAAAATTCCATTTTGAAAGCAAAAAAACCCACCATTAATCCATCCTTCGCCTGATTGCGGTTTCTCTTGAAAAGACAAAACTTTTTGTCCGTTTAAATTAAGTGCTCCAAATCTTGCCGATGGAATAACTGCGGTAACTGTTCCAATTTTTTTATGTTTTTTGTGAAATTTAATTAATTTTTTAATATCAACATTTGCTAAGCCATCTCCATAGGTAAGCAAAAAACTCTTCTCTTTAATCAAATATTTCTTAAGTCTTAAGAGTCTTCCTCCAGTCATCGTATTTAATCCTGAATAGCAAAATTGTATTTTCCAGTTTAGTTTTTGTGGTTTTTTGTTAAAATGTTTTGCGTAAATAGAATTTAATTTAATCAGATTTTTTTCGTTAAAAAAATTTTCTATAATTTTTCCTTTATAACCAAGTGCAAGAATAAAGTCATTTATGCCGTTTTTTTCATAAATTTTAAGTATATGAAACAAAATTGGGAATTTTCCAATTGAAATCATAGGTTTTGGCTTTGATTTAGTTTCTTCAGAAAACCTAGTACCAAAACCGCCACATAATATAACTGCTTTCATTAATTTAACTCTCCGATCATTATTTAAATAAAAACTTTTTGAGCGTTGTAACATATATGCCGCCAAAAAAAATAATTATAACTTTTAATGACATATAATAATAAATGTATTGTAAAAAAATTAATTCATAAAAGAAAGTGTCTATAAGAATTAATAGCAATATCAAATCAATTGTTCTTGCTCTGTCGTCCATAAAATTTTGAATAAAGTTTTTGAAATGTTTTAGTAAATTATATTTTTTTCTTGGAAATAAATTATCTGAAAGGTTTAGTCTTTGAAAAAATTTCTTCTTATCTTTTTCTTTTGTAAACTCATACATCGCTAGATGATAAGAATAATCTTTTAAGTCGATTGATTTTAAAAAAATGATAAAGATTATTAATAGTAAAAAGATTTCATTATTACTCTTATTGTAAAGATAATAACCAAAACCTGCAAAAAAACTGTATGAACCAACTTTGGCACCCCAGTTATCGAGTAGATTTCCTAAACTAGATATCTGATTTTTAATTCTTGCTAGTAATCCATCGGCCCAGTCGAATGAACCTTTTATAAATATAAAAAAAATTGAAATCAAAATTAGCAAATTATTATCACTAGCAAGAAATAAACCTCCAATTACTCCTAGAATTATATAAACGAAAGTCAGTTGATTGGGAGAAATTTTTGTAAATTGTGAAAAATACACAATTAAAACAGAAGTTTCTATATAAAAAATTGATTTAAGTGTCGTATATGGATTTTTTTTCCAGTTTAAAATTTCGATTTCTTTCCATTTTTTCTTTTGAGTTTTATAATGTACTTTTCTCAATTTATTAAAACCTATAAATTTTGTTTTTTTCTTGATATTTTTTTTAATCATATTCTTTTTTTAAATTTTTGACTTTCCACCATGAAAATTTCCTATTAGGTATTCTCCAATCACTGCCGTATAAATATTCTAAATATTCTTCTGATTGAGTAGGAATATTCAGCTTTAAGTTATGAAAATCTATTACTGTAAATTTATTAAGTAAATTTAAGGGCTGTTGATAACCTGCGTTTCTATAAAAAAAATTTTTTTTTATTAAAAATTTTTTTAAAAAAATTGCAAATGGCTTTAAAAATTTAAGTTTTCTTATTATTGTTCTGAATTTCGAGTCGTAAGTATCAGAATATGATATTGCATCAATAAGTTGCATCAGAAAATTTTTTGGTATCGTCCATTTTATAAAAGCTATTTTCTCACCTTCAGCGGTGTTGCCTTTTTGATAAAAATTGATATCTACTCTTCTTCCTCCTTCTTTATCGAAAGACATTTGTTCACTGATATTACTTATTTCTAGATCCTTTCTATACTTAAATCCTTCTTTTTCGAGAATCTTAATTACCTCTTCTCTGCTGTTATCTTCATTCCAAATACAAATATCGATATCATGATCCCATTCGATTAATTTATTATCTCTTTTAATGCCTAACAAACTGCCTTGTCCTATCCAATAAAAAATTTGTTCTTTGTTTAATATGTTCACTATAATTTTTAAGTTTTGATCTATTTTATACATAATGCACTTTTTTTTTTCTTAAAATTTTTGTTAATTCAATAATAGGTTCAATATTTGCTCTTGCATAATTATTTTGAAATTCTTTCACTAGTTTTTGATTTTTATCTGAATACCACCATTTGATAATTGTTTTAGAGTCGTTAGAATTTAAAAAATTCGATAGTTTTTTTGAACTAGAATATAAAATATTGTTTTTTTCTAATTTTGTGAAATCTTTTAGCGTTTTTGTTGAAAGAATATCTTTATAATCTGAAGCAAAAATCAAAAAAGGAATATTAAAGCTTAGGCACTCTAAAAACAATGTTGAGGTCACAGTAGTAATAATTGTTAGGTATGAATTTTCAAGAGTTAAATAAATATTTTTATCTCTTGACTCATACTTTAAGTCAGGGTGAATATTTAACCATGTTTTTTTTTCAAATTCTAACAAATTATTTGTAGAACCATGTCTCAAGTTTGATCCGAGTCTTATTTTAATATCTGAGTAGACCTTTTTATTCAGTCTTTTAAGAAAAGTATTTTGAGATTCTATATACTGTTGGTAATTACACATATATAAACCTGGCCAAAGACGGATATTGTGTTTTGTTGGCATATCTTGAATTATTGAAATAAATTTTTTATTTTTTATATTAATTTTTTTATAAATAGCCTTTAAATTTCCAATTGGGTGAAATTTAGTCCCTAGTCCAACATGACTTCCCCAGGTCAATATTTTATCACTGGTTTTTTGAGCATAAAAATCGAGAGTACAAAATTTATTGATAAATTGTGATCCATGTTGTCCCAAAAAAAGTTTACAACCATTTTCTTTTTTTTCAGCTAACCAAATCTTAAATATATCATCATAAAAATTACTATTTGAGGTGAATATTTTTTTTGGATTTTTATTCCAATTTAAATTTTCATTAAATTTTCTTATCTCTTTAAATTCTTCTAAAAAAGATATTGGAACATTGCTCATGATTATTTTTTTTACAAACTTAGTAAAACTATCATCTCTTCTATTGTTTTTAATTGTAAAATTTCTTAATTCTTTATTAAGATTATTTTTATAATTGTAATTATTATCTAGAGGAAAGTTTACTTTTGGAATGTTGTTAAGTTTAATTTGAAGAAGAAGTTCTTTTAGAAAAGGTAGGTATGTTGTTATAATGAAAATCTCATTTTTAGAATGTATGAAGTTCGATAATTTAGAAAATAATCTAATAATAAAAGATTTTAAATGAAATTTTTCTTTTTTAAATTTAAATAGTGAACTGTTATCTAGTTTATGATTTTCAATATCTTCTAATTTAATTTTTTTTTTAAACTCTTTTATTAAATCAATAAACATCATATGGCTCCAATAATCTGATATGAAAAATTGTTTAGCTTCACGTGAATTTTTTGGTACTCGATAATTCTTATTTTCTATTGCTAAAGCTGATATGTTTTTTGAATTATTAATTTTTTTTACAATTAAATATCTTTCATAAACACATATTAAGAATTCTGTGAGCCATATTCCGTAGATCTGTTCCCAGTATTTTTTTGAAAAAGAGGTGTGGTGAATTGTGTTAAGAGCAGAGTATAAAATAGATGAAAATTTATCAAACTGTTTAATCAAATAAAAATAGTCATTTTGCCTTTTTTTAATACTAATCCAAGGTGAATTAATAATTTTTTTGAACTTGATTTTATTTTTTTTTTTAACCTCTTTATCAGTCCAATTGCCCAAAAATATTAATTCTGTTTTTTCTTTAGGAAAGAATATTTTTAGTGGAGATGTAACTAATGTAATTTTTTTATTTCTCATCTATGTCAATATTTATCCTTAAAACTTTCATACGAACCCTCATCGATAATTTTCCCATTATCTAATAAATAAATTTTATCGCAAAATTTTAAAGTATTCATTCTGTGAGAAATCATAATTATAGTTTTGTCAGGCAAAGAGTTAATATCTTCTAGAATTTCATTTTCTGTGAAAGTGTCTAATGCACTAGTAGCTTCATCAAATATTAAGATTTCAGGATTAAATATTAAAGCTCTAGCTATTCCTATTCTTTGTATTTCTCCACCTGACAAGTTGGCTCCTTTCTCAGAAATATTATGATTAATTCCATCTTCTAATCTGGAAAGAAGTTTTTTTAAATTGCTTATTTTTATAATATTCAAAATTTCTTCGTCTCTAAAAAGATTTTCTTTAAGACCAAAAAGAATATTCTGTTTAAAAGTGTCGTTAATTAAAGAAATATTTTGAGGAATTAAGCCTATTAATTTTTGCCACTCATTTATTTGATTATTTTCTAAGTTTTTTCCATCAATTTTAATTTGAATATTTTCCCCATCTATTATTCCTGAAAAAATATCTAAAATTGTACTTTTTCCTGAACCGCTTTTTCCAATTATTCCAATTTTTTGATTTTTATTTATTTCAAGTTTTATATCCTCTAATTTAAAATTATCTGAAGATTTATGATAAAAATTATTTATAACTAAATTAATTTTATTGCTAAACTTTAAACTTGGTTCTTTTTGTAGAGCTAAATTTTCTTTAATATTTTTAAAATCATAATAAAGAACTTTTATGGCTGATTGAGAATACTTTAAATTTTGTAAACTTGAAAAAATTCTGTAGATAGAAGGTATAATTCTAAAGCTTGCCACAAAAAAAAGTGCCAAGATTTTAATTATTTCTTCATTATTTTTTTCCTCCAAAATTAAAAAGAAAAATACCAAGGAAATCATAATTATCGTAAAAAGCTCAAAAATATAACGTGGAAGTGAATTAAAAAAGTTATAATTAATATAGATTTTATAAAATTGATTATTTTTTATTTTGAAACGGTTTAAAAAAAAATTGTGTCTCTTGAAAAAATTTATCTCTTTTAAACAGTTAAAGCCCTCCTGCATGTACTTAATTCTATCCTCTTCTAAAGTTTGTCTGTTCTTTCCCCAAGATTTTATATTTTTTTTTATAAAGAGATAATAAATACTACCTAATAAAAAAGACATTCCGACAATAACTAGTGTTGGTATAGTTAATAGATAGATCAAAAAAATAAAGATACCAAATAATATGATGCTTTCTAAAATTACTTGAATAAGTGATTGTAAATGTAAGTAAAATAAATCCATTTCTTTAAGTACATTTCTTAATAATTCAGAAGAATTTTTTAATGAGTAAATTTTATATTTCTGTGAAAGATATTTTGAATATAAATTATAAGATAAATTTTCAATAAAATTGAAAATAAAATTATGGTATTTCCAGGAAACAAAGATCGAAAAAAGAGTCTTTAAAATAAAGAAAGTTAAAAATAAAATTAAAAAAATTTGAATAGAGTTATTATTTTGGCCTAAAAGATTTGTAAACCATATTAAACTTTGTTCTTTTGTAGATGTTTCAATATCTAAAAAAGAATTTAGAATTGGAACTATTATCGCTAAATTAGCCATTTCAAGAATAGACACAATACAAATTAAACTGATAATGCCGAAAAAGTACTTTTTTTGACTTTTGTTGAATAATCTTACTATCTTCAGCATGTAATTTTTTTCATTTAAAATAATTCTAAAATTTGAGACATTATTTTCATTTTTTACTTAGTGTTCTTAATTCAATTAATGTTTTTTTTACAGAATTTAAAAGGTATTTAAATTCATTGTTTGACATCCATACATGAAAAGGAAATGAGATCATATTTTTATAAAATTTTTCTGTATTAGGTAAATTTTTTCCTCCGAATCCCATTTTTTTAAATAAATCGTATCTGTATAGAGGATAGTATTGAACTGCACACTTGATATTATACTTTTTAAATAATGTCTCTATTAAATGATTTTTATTTACTTTATTACTAGGATGATAATACGCACTTAAAAGATGATAAACGTGTCCGAAATTTTTATTAGATTTTACAAAAGATATTTCAGGAAATTTTTCTAAATTTTTAATAAAAACTTTAGCTCTCTTGATTCTAAATCTGTTAAGTTTGTCAAGTTTACGTAGCATTATTATCCCTGCGCCACATTGTATTTCACTAAGTGTAAATTTATATGGCCATTTATTTTTTAAATCTAAATCCAAGTTACCCATAGCTGGATACCAATATTTTTTTCTTTTAAAATTGAAATCGCAATGCCCGTTATGCCTTAGTCCTGGGACTTTTTTTGCTAGTTTATTATCTTTAACGTGAATAATTCCACCCTCACCTAATGTCGTAATATTTTTTTGAGCATGAAACGAAAAACAAGAAAAATCTCCAAAAGTGCCAACTTTTTTACCAGCAATTTCTGCTCCAATTGCCTGAGCACAATCCTCTATGATCTTAATTTTTCTAGATTTGCAAAAACTTATTATTTTTCGCACATCGACAGCAAAACCATATAAGTGGACTATAACTATTGCTTTAGTTCTAGAAGTTACTTTTCTTTTAATGTCTTCAAAATCTATTGCTCTAGTTTGAAAATCAATATCAGCCCATACTAGTTTTGCTCCGTTTCTTGCAAATGGAATTGCTGAAGCACAATAAGTATGAGCGGGTATTATTATTTCATCATTTTTTTTAATATCTAATAAAAGTGCAATTAATTCTAGAGAGGCTGCAGCCGAACTAACGGCAAAAATGTTCTTTTTTCCAATATAAGAACTAAAATTTTTTTCAAATTTTTTTAGATATGGTCCTTGAGTTAAAGGATCTGCATATTTTATTATATTTGTTAAATATTTAATATCTTTCTCATTATAATTATGGGCTCTGCCACTCCAAGGTATTTTCATAAGTTTTTTATTATTGACTCCACCATTTTCAACTCATCTATATCATTTATTTCTAATGACCTTTTTTTAGGCATCATTAAAAATTTATGATTTTTTGGGTCGTAAATTTTTTTTTTTTTAATTAAGTTCCGATGAATCACATAAATTGCACCGTTTATAAAAAAAGAATTTAAATTAAAATCCTGCCTACGATAAAATTTTTTCGAATTTTTAAAAATATGAGACCATTTTTTTCCTTTAATTTTTATGACTTCGTAAGGATGTTCTAAAGATTCTGAGATACTAAATAAACTTTTAGATTTGGATTTTCTAATAATATTCACTGCATTATTAATATCTTTAGACTGTCTTAAAGGAGACGTTGGTTGTAAAATTAATAAATAATCAAAATAAATTGAATTTTTTTTTGTCCATAAATAAAAATTAAATAATGTGTCTGATAATGAAGTTGTGTTTTTTGAAACGCTAGCTGGCCTAATATATTTCGAGTTGATATTATAGCTTCTTGCTAGATTTCTAATTTTTTTACTATCAGACAGGACATAACTTTCTTTCATTTTTGATTTGTTTAAAGCATTAAAAGTATAAGTTATCAGTGGTCTTTTATTTAAAAGAGACATATTTTTGTTTTTTATACCTTTTGATCCTGCTCTAGCGGGTATGACAGATATAATATTCAATTTTTTTTTCTTATTTCTTTTAAATTTTTGTTTACTAATTTTCTGTAATTTATCCATTTTTTTTGATCAATTTTAGCTGATTTTCCTTTGTAACTTATGACAAGTCCAATTCTATCAAGATTAGACTTATTATCTTTACTGCCGTGAATAACTTCACAATGGTGAATTATGCAGTCACCTGGTTTAAGGTTTGGAAATACTTTTTTATTCTTTATTTTTTTTAGATATGTTTCAGATATCTTTTGTGAACTTCCAGGTTCTTTAGATAAAACATGTTTTTTTAATCCTAACTTATGGGATTTTTGTAAATAACAGACACCTCCGTTTTTAATACTGGCTTGTGAGCAAGCGATCCAAACATTCAAGGCTTTTTTATTTTTGATATTCCAGTAGAAATTATCTTGATGAAATGGAGAGCGCATACCGGTTTTTTTTGGTTTCAAAAAAAATTCAATATTTCTTACTTTTGTTTTTTCATCTAAAATTTTTTCAATAATTTGAGTCATCCTTTTGTCTTTGCTTATTTCAATCATTTTTCCACTTTTCACATAAGTATTAATATCGTGAATAGTATTTAATTTATTATCAGCGGTAAAATGCATGTTTGGATTTTTTATTTTAATAGATTTTTTTTTAATTTTTTCGATTTGTTTAAAAATTTGCTTAATTTCATTCTTAAAAAATATTTTTTTTACATGAACAAATCCATTTTCATAAAATTCTTTTTTAATTTTGTCTAACGAGTTCATTTTTTAATTCCAATATTTGAATTTTTGAAGCATCTTTTGCTCAGTTTTTGAAAATCTTTTATTTCCGTCGCCTAAAATTTTTTTAGTCTTAGTCAATATGTTGCTCAAAGTTTCCATACCAATTTTAGATAAAGATGCAGCTTGATCGGTACCCCACATACTTCGATCTAATGTAATATGTCTTTCAATATAATTCGCACCTAAAAAGTATGCTAGTATGGTAGGAGAAACAGAAGATTCATGGCCGCTATATCCTACATTACATTTAAATTTTTTTTTTAACGTTAATATCATGTTTAAATTTAGATTTTCTTCAGGACATGGATAAGTAGATACACAATGCATTAAAACAAATTTACATTTTGCCTTTCTAAAAATATTAAGACACTTATTAATATCTTTATAAGTACTCATTCCAGTAGAAATGAAAGTTAATTTTTTTTCTTTAGCTATTTCTTTTATTAGTTCATAGTTTGTTAACATCGCAGACGCAACTTTATTATATTTGAATTTGTATTTTCTTAAAAATTTTTGACTATCTATATCCCAGGCGGACGCAAACCATAATATTTTCTTTTTTTTGCAATAATTATTAATTTCTTTAAACTCTTTATTCCCAAACTCTATTTTTTTCTTATAATCTAAATAAGTCATATTTCCCCAAGGTGTGTTTCGATTTACATGTTTTTGAGTCTCGGGAACAGATATGTCAGGATTTCTTTTTTGAAACTTTACTGCATCAAACCCTGTAGCTTTAGCTTGATCAATTAGTTTTTTTGCTAATTTTAAAGATCCATTATGATTGATCCCAATTTCTCCAATTAAAAACGGTTTTTTAAGTTTTAATTTATTCATTTTGTTTCAATCTTATTTATCAAGTTCTTTTTTAAGCTCGTCATATTCCTTCATTTTTCTTTTCATAAAATTAATGGTAAGTTTTGTTTTTTCTGTTATTCCTGCTGGAGTTAAAACGTAAAAATAATTAAATTTATTTGGGTTTTTTTTAAAGTTTTCGATTTTAACTAAACCTTTGTTTTGAAGTGCTTTTAAACAATAATTAAGTTTTCCTAGGCTAAATCCAAGTTCTTCAGCCAATTCCCTTTGAGTAGAATTAGGTTTTTTTTGTATCTTTCTTAAAACTTCAAAGTGATCTTGGTTGTTTTTCATATGTTCAATTCTTGAACAATATACGTTCATTTATTGAACAGTAAAGAATAAAATCGCGTTTTTTTGTATTTATTACTAAATCTAGTAATTAAAGGACTATATTTTGAATTCGAAAAAAATTTTTTTCAGTGCATAAATCAAGCCAATTGAGCTATTAGTACTGGTCAGCTACACGCGTTGCCGCGCTTCCACATCCAGCCTATCAACGTAG
>MDTG01197662.1_pt1 | contig 12754 bp, 6 predicted proteins | sample 811421 | NCBI WGS metagenome assembly MDTG01 (sample SAMN05326645, study PRJNA326480) | marine metagenome | isolation source: seawater | place: Pacific Ocean: South East | collected 2011 | reverse complement strand
TTGGTTTTTTATTTTTACCGTATAGTGATATAATTGGCAAGCCCGTACTTTCATCAATTTCATTTTTTATATATGCGCCTGCATCAGCTATTCCTCTAAATCCATGTTCAGGACTAAAAACTTTAAGAATTTGAAATTTTGCACTTAACAAACTATCAACTAAATGTGTGCTTCCAATTAAAGAACTTTGATTTCCAATAATACCAATAGATTTACCATAAATTAATGGAAAATAGATATCAGTTCTCTCAGCTCCAATTAACAAACTTTTATTGTTAGAAGAGCAATGCAAAAAGACAAAAACAAAAAGAAATAAATGTTTAATTTTATAACGCATAATTTATGAACTTATCATTTTTCATAGCCAAACGACTTATTGGTAAAAACGAATATCGTTTTTCTAGACCTGTTATTCGCATAGCTATTACAGCTATTGCTTTAAGTCTTACAGTTATGTTGATATCTCTTGCAATCATAAAAGGTTTTCAAAACGAAATTAGGAACAAAGTTATTGGTTTCAGTTCTCATATTCAAGTGAGTAATTTCAGTAACGGAAATTCCTACGAATCTACACTTTTAAAACATACAGACTCATTAAAGCTATCTCTTTCAAAGATAAAAGGTATAAAACACATTCAATCTTTTGCCACCAAAGCTGGTATCATTAAAACTGATAATGAAATTCAAGGTGTAGTCCTAAAAGGTCTAAGTTTTGATTTTGACAGCACATTTATAAAAAATATCTTAGTAAAAGGCAAGATACCATCTTTTGGAAGGCTTAAAAAGTCTAATGAAGTAATGATTTCTCAAATTATAGCCAATCAATTGAATCTAAATGTAGGCGATAATATTCAAGTATATTTTATCCAACAACCAGTAAGAGTTCGTCAATTTAAAATTGCAGGTATTTACGATAGTGGAGTTGCCGAATTTGACGAATTATTAGTCCTAGGTGATATTGGACATATTCAGAAACTCAACAAATGGTCTGTAAATGATGTTGGAGGCCTAGAAATACAACTTTACGATTTTACAGAGTTAGAAATGATAAATCAAAAAGTTTATTCCAATATAGATTTTGATTTAAACGCTAAAACCGTTATTGATAATAACCCTCAGCTTTTTGATTGGCTTGATTTACAAAATATGAATGTTAGGGTTATACTCATTCTTATGCTTATTGTTGGAGCAATTAATATTATTACTGCTTTATTCATTCTCATTTTAGAGCAATCTCAACTTATAGGCACACTTAAGGCTTTAGGAAGTCAAAACTGGCTAATTAGAAAAGTGTTTATTTATCATTCATCATATTTAATTCTAAAAGGTATGTTTTGGGGCAACTTAGTAGGACTAAGCCTTTGTTGGATTCAGAAAGAATTTCAAATTTTGGAGTTAAACAAGAGCACTTATTATATTTCCTATATACCCATAGACCTCAACATTATTCAAATTCTTTTATTAAATATTGGTACCTACACAATATGTTGGCTAATGCTTATCATACCTTCTTATTTAATAAGTAAAATAAATCCTATTAAAGCAATTCGATTTGAATAATAAAAGAAACAATAATACTAAATTTGTACTATGAAATTTTATAATCACATCATAGAAACCATAGGAAATACACCAATGGTAAAATTGAATAAAGTAGTTGATACAGAAGCTCTTGTATTAGCTAAGATAGAAAGTTTTAACCCTGGCCATTCTACTAAAGATAGAATGGCTTTAAAAATGATTGAAGATGCAGAAAAAGACGGACTTCTTGAAGAAGGTGGCACAGTAATTGAAGGTACTTCTGGTAATACTGGCATGGGATTAGCACTAGCTTGTATTCAGAAAGGATATAAATTAATTTGTACTATTTCAGATAAGCAATCGAAAGAAAAAATTGATATTCTAAAAGCCATGGGAGCAGAGGTTTACATATGCCCAACTAATGTATCTCCAGAAGACCCTGAATCATACTACTCTGTTGCTAAACGTCTAAATGAAGAAATTCCAAATTCATTTTATCCAAATCAATACGATAACCTATCCAACAAATTAGCGCATTACGAATCCACTGGCCCTGAAATATGGAAACAGACTGATGGAAAAATAACCCATTTTATTGTTGGTGTTGGAACTGGTGGAACTATCTCAGGTATTGCAAAATTCCTTAAAGAAAAAAATTCAAAAATTAAAATTTGGGGTGTCGATTCTTACGGTTCTGTTTATAAAAAATATCACGAAACGGGAGAGTTTGATGAAAATGAGATTTATTCATATGTAACGGAAGGTATCGGAGAAGATATTTTACCTGAAAATGTAGATTTTGAACTAATTGATCATTTTGAAAAAGTAACTGACAAAGATGGTGCTATCTATGCCCGTCGTCTAGCTAAAGAAGAAGGCATTTTTGCTGGTTACTCATGTGGTAGTGCTATTGCTGGATTAAATCAGCTTAAAAGTAAACTCAATAAAGATGATGTTGTGGTGGTTCTATTACATGATCATGGAAGTAGATATGTTGGTAAAATATTTAACGATGATTGGATGAGAGAACAGAAGTTCATAGAATAGTTAATAAACTATTTTAAATTTTGAATAACTCCTTTTTTTAATGTTTATATTTACACTTATTAAATTTAGAACGAACATAGATACAATAATGAGGACCGTAAAATTCGATAAAAACCATTCAAAAGAATTTATCTCTGAACTAAGAAAATCAGTAGATGAATATTTTAAAAAAAATAACAAAACAAGATATGGTAATGCTAATATGGTATTCAAAAGTATATTTATGCTGTTATTATACTTTACACCTTATGGCGTGGCTATTTCAGGTGTCGTAAAAAATGATTGGATTTATTGGTTACTTTGGGTATGTATGGGCGTAGGTATGGCAGGGATCGGACTTTCGATAATGCACGATGCTAATCATGGTTCATATTCAAAAAATAAAGTTGTCAACAGACTTTTAGGTATAACATTAAATTTATTGGGAGGAAGTGCTAAAAATTGGCGTATTCAACACAACAGATTACATCATACTTTTACTAATGTTCATGAAATGGATCCCGATGTAAGCCCAATGGGATTACTTCGTTTCTCACCAGATGCCCCATTAAAAAAAATTCACAAACTACAGCATATTTATGCTTGGTTTTTTTATGGTTTAATGACATTTTCGTGGGCTACAAATAAGGAGTTTAAACAACTGAATGATTTTAAAAAAAATGGTTTTATAAATAAAAAAGAATATTTACCATTGATACTTGAAATGGTTGCTTGGAAAATTATTTATTACACATATATTTTAGTTGTCCCATGTTTTATTGTTAAAAGTGTTTCATTTGGCTTTTGGATATTGTGTTTCTTAAGTCTTCACTTTGTTGCAGGCATTATTTTAGCTACCATTTTTCAAACAGCTCATATTATGCCAGAATGCGATTACCCATTAGCAAATGAAGAAGGAACGATTGAAAATAATTGGGCAATACACCAATTACAAACTACTTCTAATTACGCTCCAAAAAGTCGTTTTTTCTCTTGGTTTGTTGGAGGATTAAATTTTCAGGTTGAGCACCATTTATTTCCCAATATATGTCACGTTCACTACAAGAATATTTCTCATATAGTGAAAGAAAAAGCCCAAAAGTATGGATTACCTTATTATAGTCAAAAAAACTACATAAAAGCAATTATAGAACACGCTAAAATGCTTAAATCATTAGGTCAGGCTTAAATTTTATAAATAAAATAATATACTAAACCAATTATTGAGTGGAGGTTTTTAATTACTTATGCCTCAGCTGTTGGTCCACTAAAACTTAGCGGTATGTTGCTTTGAGAATCAATATTCTTGATAGGGCCGTGTTGATTTTCAAATTTAGACACGTTATCGTTAAGGGCTTTTAAAAGACGTTTAGCATGTTGCGGTGTTAAAACAATTCTTGATTTAACTTTAGCTTTTGGCACTCCAGGCATAATCTTTATAAAATCAACAACAAATTCTGAGGGTGAATGATTAATTATAGCTAAATTACTATATATTCCTTCAGCTACCTCTTCAGTAAGTTCAATATTAAGTCCTTTTTTATCTTCAGCCATAATAAATCTAATTTATACTTCCTTAGAAGATAATTCATCTTCCTTGGCAGCCATTAAGTGTTCAAATTCTTCTTGTGAACCAACTATAAGATCGTCCCAAATACGAAGACCTGTACCCGCTGGAATTTTGTGTCCAACAATAACATTCTCTTTTAATCCTTCCAAACCATCTCGCTTACCGTTAATAGCAGCAGCGTTAAGAACTTTGGTGGTTTCTTGGAACGAAGCGGCAGATACCCAACTGTTAGTTTGTAATGCAGCCCTAGTTATACCTTGAATACGTTGCTCACTAGTAGCAGGAACTGCTTCACGGGCTTCAACGGTTTTCAAATCTTTTCTTCTTAATCTTGAGTTTTCTTCTCTTAACTTTCTAGCAGATATAATTTGACCTGCTTTAAGTACTTGAGAATCACCAGCTTCTTCTACCACTTTCATACCAAATATTCTGTCATTCTCTTCGATAAATTCTAGCTTGGTGATAATTTGACCATCTAAAAATTTAGTGTCACCAGCGTCAACAACATTCATCTTGCGCATCATTTGTCTAACTATGACTTCGAAGTGCTTATCATTAATCTTCATTCCCTGAAGTCTATACACTTCTTGAATTTCATTTACTATATATTCTTGAACAGCAGTTGGACCTTTAATTCTCAAAATATCAGAAGGTGTAATAGCACCATCACATAATGGCATACCTGACTTTACAAAATCGTTTTCTTGAACTAAAATGTGTTTAGATAAAGGAATCAAGTATTTCGAAACGTCTCCAGTTTTTGATGTAATAATTACTTCCTTGTTACCACGCTTAATTTTTGGCCCAAAAGTAACAATGCCATCAATTTCAGTCACAACAGCAGGGTTAGACGGATTACGTGCTTCAAATAATTCAGTTACACGAGGCAACCCACCTGTAATATCACCCAAAGAAGAAGCTAATCTTGGTATTTTAGCAATTATCTGACCTGATTTGATGGATTGTCCATCATCAACTGACAAATGAGCTTTTACAGGAATACTATATGATCTTGTTTGCTCATCTTTTTTATTGACAACTTTAATAGTTGGATTAAGAGTTTTATCTTTTCGCTCAATCATAACTTTCTCCTCAAAACCTGTCTGTTCATCAGATTCAATTCTGTACGACAATCCTTCTTGAATGTCTTGGAAATTAATTTTTCCATCGAACTCAGAAATAATAACTGCGTTATATGGGTCCCAATCACAAATCTTAGTACCTTTCTTTACTTTCTGACCATCTTCTTTATATAAAATTGATCCATAGGGAATATTGTTTGTTGAAAGAACTATACCCGTCTTATTATCGATAACTCTAATCTCAGAAGTACGGCTTATTACCATTTTGATTTTTTCGCCATCTTCATTCACTGAATCAATAAGCTTCAAGTCATCAATTTCAACTTTACCATCAAATTTAGCTACAACACTAGATTCTGACGCAATTTTTGATGCTGTACCACCAAAGTGGAATGTTCTTAATGTTAACTGTGTGCCCGGTTCTCCAATAGATTGAGCAGCAACAACGCCTACAGCATCTCCTGGAACTGCCATTGAAAATGTTGAAAGATTTATTCCGTAACATTTTGCACAAACTCCTTTTTTAGCTTCACACGTAAGAACTGAACGAACCTCAACTGAATCAACTTGAGTATCTTCAATAGCCTTAGCCATATTTGCAGTTATCATTTGACCATTTTCTACAATAATATTATCGTTGTTGTCATATATGTCATGTAGAGAGACACGACCAAAAATTCTATCTTTGAGAGGCTCTATTATTTCATCATTTTTCTTATATGCTGAAATTTCTAATCCCCTTAATGTGCCACAATCTTCAATTGTTACAACGACATCTTGAGATGAATCAACAAGTCTTCTGGTTAAATAGCCTGCATCGGCAGTCTTGAGGGCTGTATCAGCTAGACCTTTACGAGCACCATGAGTAGAAATAAAGTACTCCAGAATAGACAAACCTTCTTTAAAATTAGCAATAATTGGGTTTTCAATAATTGCAGCTCCACTCTTATCGCCTGATTTTTGTGGTTTTGCCATTAAACCTCTCATACCTCCTAACTGCTTTATTTGTTCTTTAGAACCCCTTGCACCTGAATCAAGCATCATGTAAACTGAATTAAACCCTTGTTTATCTGAACTTAATTGCTTCATTACTTTTTCAGTAAGATGTGCATTAGTGTTAGACCAAATATCAATAACCTGGTTATACCTTTCGTTGTTCGTAATGAATCCCATGTTATAATTAGATGTTACTTCATCAACCTGATTGTAAGCATCAGATACCATAGTTTCTTTTTCATCCGGGATAATAACATCCCCAAGATTAAATGATAAACCACCTTTGAATGCAAAATTGTAGCCAATACCCTTGATATTATCGAGAAAATCTGCAGTTTTAGCAATTCCAGAAACATTAAGAACTTTACCAATAATATCTCTTAAAGCTTTCTTTGTAAGTAGTTTATCAATAAACCCAACTTCTTTTGGAACATATTCATTGAATAAAACTCTACCAACTGTAGTCTCAATTAATTTAGTTTCTAAATTCCCTTTATTATTCTTAATCTGGGCTCTTACTCTGATATAAGCATGTAAGTCAACTCTACCTTCGTTGAAGGCAATTTTAACTTCTTCATCTGAATAGAACGCTAAACCTTCTCCTTTAGCTCCTTTTAATGGCTTAGTCATGTAGTAAAGACCTAATACCATGTCCTGAGAGGGTACAGTTACTGGCGCACCATTGGCTGGATTCAGAATATTATGAGATGCTAACATTAAAAGCTGTGCTTCTAGTATTGCTGCTTCACCTAAAGGTAAGTGAACAGCCATTTGGTCACCATCAAAATCTGCATTAAATGCTGTACATACGAGAGGATGAAGACGAATAGCTTTTCCTTCAATCATTACCGGCTGAAAGGCTTGAATACCTAAACGATGTAGAGTTGGTGCACGATTTAATAAAACAGGGTGTCCTTTCATCACATTTTCTAGTATATCCCATACAACAGGCTCTCTTTTATCAATAATCTTTTTAGCAGATTTTACAGTTTTAACAATCCCTCTATCTATCATTTTACGAATAATAAAAGGTTTAAATAACTCCGCTGCCATATTTTTAGGTAAACCACATTCGTGCATTTTCAATTCAGGACCTACAACAATAACTGAACGTGCTGAGTAATCTACACGCTTACCTAACAAGTTTTGACGAAAACGTCCTTGCTTACCTTTTAAACTATCTGATAACGATTTTAACGCTCTGTTAGATTCTGTTTTTACAGCGCTTGATTTTCTAGAATTATCAAAAAGTGAATCAACGGATTCCTGAAGCATTCTTTTTTCATTTCTCAAAATTACTTCGGGAGCTTTAATTTCAATTAATCTTTTCAAACGATTATTTCTAATAATAACTCTTCTGTATAAATCGTTTAAATCAGATGTAGCAAAGCGACCACCGTCTAGGGGAACTAATGGTCTTAATTCAGGTGGAATAACCGGAATAACTTTCACAATCATCCACTCTGGTTTATTTTCTATTCTTGAATTTGCATCTCTAAATGATTCAATAACTTGTAATCTCTTCAAAGCCTCAGCTTTTCTTTGTTGTGAGGTTTCAGTATTTGCTTTATGACGTAAGTCGAAAGATAATTGATCTAAATCTAGCTTTCTTAAAAGCTCTATTAAAGCATCAGCACCCATTTTAGCAATAAATTTTTTTGGATCTTCATCATCTAAATAACGGTTTTCTAAAGGAATTTTTTCAAAGATATCAAAGTACTCATCTTCAGTCAAGAAGTCTAAAAATTGTAGTGGTTCACCTTGATCATTGGTTGCGGAACCTGGCTGAATTACTACGTATCTTTCATAGTAAATAATCATATCTAATTTTTTACTGGGCAATCCAAGTAAATAACCAATTTTGTTAGGGTTAGATTTAGAATACCAAATGTGAGCTACAGGAACAACTAACTGAATATGACCTGTTCGTTCTCTACGTACTTTCTTTTCAGTCACCTCAACACCACATCGATCACACACTATACCTCTATATCTGATACGTTTATATTTTCCGCAATGACATTCAAAATCTTTTGTAGGACCAAAAATTCGCTCACAAAATAAACCGTCTCTTTCAGGTTTATATGTTCTGTAGTTTATAGTTTCTGGCTTTGTCACTTCTCCCCAAGACTTAGCTAAAATATCTTCTGGAGATGCAAGACTGATTGTAATATTATTAAATTCTTTATTTACTTCGTTTTTACCTTTTCTAATTGCCATATTTAATTTTTATGATATATTAAAGTTTAATATTTAGTCTAATGTCACTTTAAGTCCAAGACCTAACAACTCATGCATCAATACATTAAATGATTCAGGAATACCCGGTGTTGGCATAGGACTACCTTTAACAATAGATTCATAAGCTTTAGCACGTCCTACAACATCATCAGATTTTACCGTTAACATTTCCTGTAAAATATTTGCAGCTCCATAACCTTCAAGTGCCCAAACCTCCATCTCGCCAAGTCTTTGACCACCAAATTGTGCTTTACCACCTAATGGTTGCTGAGTAATTAGTGAGTAAGGACCTATTGAACGAGCATGCATCTTATCATCAACCATATGACCAAGTTTCAGCATGTAAATTATTCCTACTGTTGCGGGTTGATCAAAACGCTCTCCAGTACCACCATCATAAAGATAGGTTTGTCCAAACCTTGGTAAACGAGCTGCATCAGTTTCTTTATTGATATCATCAATAGAAGCCCCATCAAAAACAGGAGTAAAGTATTTTCTGTCTAATTTTTGACCAGCCCAACCTAGAACAGTTTCGTATATCTGTCCAAGGTTCATACGAGATGGTACACCTAATGGATTCAATACTATATCTACTGTTGAACCATCTTCAAGGAATGGCATATCTTCATCACGAACAATTTTAGCAACGATACCTTTATTTCCGTGACGACCAGCTAACTTGTCACCTACTTGAACTTTACGCTTTTTAGCAACATAAACTTTAGCTAACTTGAGTACACCTGCAGGAAGTTCATCACCAACAGTAACGGCAAATTTCTTTCTTCGGAAATCACTCAACAACTCACTATTCTTCAATAAGAAGTTGTTCATCAAGTTTTGAATTTTGAAATTTAGTTCTTTATCAACTACCCACTTTGTTTTGTGTGTATTTATTGTGGCATAATCAATTGCTTGAAGTGCTTTAAGCGTATACTTTACACCTTTAGGTATCAAATCATCTCCTAAACTACTTATAATGCCTTGTGAAGTCTTACCACTTAAAATAGTAAATAATTTGTTCACAAGTATCGTTTTAAGCTCAGCAGCTTTTTGGTTATAATCTTTTTCAAGAACAGCAACAGTTTCTTTATCCATTGCTCGTGTTCTCTTATCCTTAATAGATTTAGCAAACAACTTCTTGTCAATTACTACACCTTTGAATGAAGGTCTGGCTTTTAAAGAAGCATCTTTTACATCTCCAGCTTTATCACCAAAAATAGCTTTAAGAAGCTTTTCCTCTGGAGTTGGATCTGATTCTCCTTTTGGTGTTATCTTACCAATGATAATATCACCAGATTTAATATCAGCACCAATACGTATCATTCCGTTTTCATCTAAATCCTTAGTTGCTTCCTCGGAAACGTTGGGGATATCTGCAGTCAATTCTTCCGGACCTCTTTTGGTATCTCTAACATTAACTAACATCTCTTCAATATGAATAGACGTAAATAAATCTTCTCTTACCACACGTTCAGAAAGTACAATTGCATCCTCAAAATTATAACCTTTCCAAGGCATAAATGCAACTTTGAGATTTCTACCAATAGCTAATTCACCATTTTGAGTTGCGTAACCTTCACACAATACTTGCCCCTTTACAACTTTATCACCTTTAACAACTATTGGTTTAAGATTTATGCATGTATTTTGATTAGTTTTCTTGAATTTAGTAAGGCTATATACTTTTACTTCATCATCGAATGAAATTAATCTCTCTTCATCTGTCATTTCATATCGAATATGAATTTCGTTAGCATCAACATATTCAACTACACCATTACCTTCAGCATTAACAAGCACTCTGGAATCACTAGCTACTTGAGGTTCAAGTCCCGTGCCAACAATTGGAGCATCTGCTTGCATTAATGGAACAGCTTGACGCATCATATTAGAACCCATCAATGCACGGTTTGCATCATCATGTTCTAAGAAAGGAATTAAGGAGGCAGCTATAGAGGCAATTTGATTTGGAGCAACATCCATCAAAGTGATATTTTGTGGTTCTGTTACTGGATAATCGCCTTCAAATCTTGCTTTTACACGCTCTACTTCAAAGTTGCCTTTTTCTGTAATTGGAGCATTTGCTTGTGCAATAGTCATATTGTTTTCTTCCTCAGCTGTTAGATAAATTGGTTGCTCATCAACTTTCACAACGCCTTCTTGGACCTTGCGGTAAGGTGTCTCAATAAACCCTAGATTATTAACTTTCGCATAAACACAAAGTGAAGAAATCAGACCAATGTTAGGCCCCTCGGGAGTTTCAATAGGGCATAATCTACCATAGTGAGTGTAATGAACATCACGCACCTCAAAACCCGCTCTTTCTCTTGATAGGCCACCAGGTCCTAGCGCTGACATTCTTCTTTTGTGTGTAACCTCAGCCAAAGGATTAGTTTGATCCATAAACTGAGATAATTGATTAGTTCCAAAGAATGAATTTATTACGGAAGATAGAGTTTTAGCATTTATGAGGTCAACCGGAGTAAATACTTCATTATCTCTTACATTCATCCTTTCTCTGATAGTTCTAGCCATTCTTGAAAGACCTAAACTAAATTGATTGGAAAGCTGTTCTCCAACTGTTCTTACTCTTCTGTTACTTAGGTGGTCAATATCGTCGACATTAGTTTTTGAATTGGCTAATTCTACTAAATTCTTAATAATTGAAATAATATCTTCTTTAGTTAAAATTTGATTATTAGAATCAACATTTAATCCCAATTTCTTATTAATTCTAAAACGACCAACTTCACCTAAACTATAACGTTGCTCTGAGAAGAATAATTTATCGATAATACCTCTTGCTGTTTCCTCATCTGGAGGCTCAGCATTACGAAGTTGTCTATAAATATAAATAACCGCTTCTTTTTCTGAGTTTGTAGGGTCTTTTTGAAGCGTATTATAGATAATAGCATATTCAGAAGTAGAAACGTCCTCTTTATGAAGAAGAACAGTTTTCGAACCTGAATCAATTATATCATTAATATGTTCTTTTTCAATAACAGTTTCTCTATCAATGATAACTTCGTTTCTTTCGATAGATACAACCTCACCAGTATCTTCATCTACGAAATCTTCAATCCAAGTTTTGAGTATTCTAGCTGCTAATTTTCTACCAATAACTCTTTTTAGAGCGGCTTTGCTAACTCTAATCTCATCAGCAAGGTTGAAAATCTCTAGAATGTCTTTATCATTTTCAAAGCCAATAGAACGCAATAGTGTAGTTACAGGTAACTTTTTCTTTCTGTCAATATAAGCATACATGACATTATGAATATCAGTAGCAAATTCTATCCATGAACCTTTAAATGGTATTACTCTTGCTGAATATAATTTTGCTCCATTAGCATGGAAACTATGGCTAAAAAATACTCCTGGTGAACGATGTAATTGAGAAACTACCACTCTTTCGGCACCATTTATTACAAATGAACCCTTGGGAGTAACATAAGGAACTGATCCTAAGAAAACTTCCTGTTCAATTGTTTCAAAATCCTCATGATCAGGATCAGTACAATATAATTTAAGTTTTGCTTTCAATGGTACTTTGTAAGTTAATCCTCTTTCAATACACTCTTCAATGGAGTATCTTGGAGGGTCTATGTTGTAATCAATAAACTCTAATACAAAGTTATTTCTTGAATCAGATATTGGAAAATGATCATTAAATACTTGCCATAAACCTTCTTCCTTTCTTGTATCAGCAGAAACACCTATTTGGAAAAAGTCTTTAAAAGCACCTATTTGAATATCCAAAAAATCAGGGTATGTAAGCTGATTTTTAATAGATGCAAAATTGATTCTATTGGTAATTTTATTTGAAGCCAATTTGATATTTTTTTTTGTTATAAAATCGTTTGTAAACACAAAAGGGTTTAAGCTTTAAACGCTAAATTTAAAGCCTAAACCATTAAGGATATAAGTGTAAACTTATTTTAGTTCCACTTCAGCACCTGCACCCTCTAGTTGGGTTTTAAATGCCTCAGCTTCATCTTTAGCTACACCTTCTTTAATTGGAGCTGGAGCACCATCTACGATGTCTTTAGCTTCTTTAAGTCCAAGTCCTGTCAACTCTTTTACAAGCTTTACAACAGCTAACTTAGATCCTCCAGCGGCTTTTAAGATTACATCAAATTCTGATTTCTCTTCAGCAGCGTCTCCGCCGCTTCCAGCAGTTGGTCCAGCAACAGCTACAGCAGCTGCTGCAGGCTCAATTCCATACTCATCTTTTAAGATATCAGCTAATTCACTTACTTCTTTTACAGTCAAGTTTACTAACTGTTCTGCGAAAGCTTTTAAATCTGCCATGTTTAGTTTA
>MDTG01332505.1_pt1 | contig 12755 bp, 15 predicted proteins | sample 811421 | NCBI WGS metagenome assembly MDTG01 (sample SAMN05326645, study PRJNA326480) | marine metagenome | isolation source: seawater | place: Pacific Ocean: South East | collected 2011 | reverse complement strand
TTCTTTCAACCTACTTTTTAACTCTTTATAGAGTCCTGCATGTAGATGCAGAGTCTTTTTTTCCATGACATATGGATAATCAAACTTTATTATAAGTATTATAATTGTCAATGGATAATAAATTATTAGGCGTGATCATTATAGGTTTTGGGCTGTTATTGCTATTTAGTGAGCAAGAGTACTCTTTTTGGTTTTCAGCAATAGCGCTGGGTATAGGAGCAGGATTTGTAATTCGCAAACCTAGAAAAAAGGATGAGGAAGAATAAAATGTCAAAAAGAATATTTGTTGTTTACGGTCATCACAATACAAAAAAATCTTTTAATGCTTCTATTAGAGATACTTTTATAGACGAGTCTAAAAAAATTGGTCATCAAATTGATTTAATAAATTTACATGAAGAAAAGCCTTTACCATTCTATAATGGCACTGAACCAAGTGCACAAATATTAGACTATAGAAAAAGATTAGAGCAAAGTGATATTTTGTTTATGATATCGCCTTGTTACAATTTACGAGCAACAGCTATCTTAGAAAATTTTATAGATTTAGTGCTAGCTCCAAAATGGTTTTTTTCGTTTAAAAGACTTGTAGGAAATTGGGGATATCCTGTTGCAGGAGTAATGAAAGGGCGTCAAGCAATAATGTCAATGAGTTATGGAGGTAATTGGTTCAGCATACAAACTTGGTTTCAAAATATTCCTTTTAGAAGAATTAAAGCTGGTGTTTTAAAATTAGGTGGAATGCGTACTTCTTATATTCGTTTTTACGAAGTATTGCCCGGTATGTCCCAGCAGAAATTTGAAAAGCACATGGATAAGGTGAGAAAATTAGCTAGACAACTATAATCATGTCAAAAAGATATTCAGGTAAGAGCCAAAAAGATCGTAGCTTTATGAAAAAAGCTAAATTAACATTAAAAGAAAAAAGGAAAATAAAAAGAGACAGGAAAAATAGATAGTCATGTGTGGAAGATTTTGTGTTCAAAAAAAAACTCGTCTTGTTGCTAATGGTTTAGTTAAAAAAAATATTAATGTTGATTTAGAACAAGATAATTTTAACTGTTCGCCAGGAAGAAAATATCCTTGTATTAAATCTGCAACCAACGGAAAATATCTTGAGATGACAACTTTCGGGATACTTCCTTCCTGGGCAAAACCCGATTTTAGAAGATTACATAACGCTAGACTAGAGGGGATAGAGTCAAAAGTAAGCTTTAAAAAATTAATAGTAAATTCTAGAGCTGTGATTCCAATAACTGGATTTTTTGAATGGGCAAAAAATGTTGAAAAGAAAATTCCTTATTATTTTAGCAGAACAGACGATCAAGATATTTTTTTGGCCGGGATACATGAAAATGGTCAATTTGCAATTATAACAAGAGAGGCTACTGAACATAATCTAAAAATTCATCACAGACAACCTGTCATTATTTCAAAATCTCAAATAAATAACTACTTTAATCTTAATAATAATGCAGTAGTATTTTTAAATGGTATAAAACCACCAGAATTAAAATTTCATGAAGTTTCAACTAATGTAAATAACCCAAACTCAAATGATGTAACGCTAATCAACCCTGCCAATTAAATGAACTTATCAATTACACCTGGAACAAATAATGTCGGAGCATATATTAAAAATTTAAAATTAAATGATTTACAACAGGATATTATAAGTGAAATTAAACACACCTTAAATAATTATGGAGTTGTTTTTTTTAAAAAACAATATTTAACCTCAGAAAATTATCAAAAATTTGCTAGATCTATAGGTAGGTTAGTCGAATATCCAAGGTTAAAAGGGTTAGAAAATTTTCCGTTTATCAATGTGCTAGAAAGAAAACCTTCAGACAAAAGCGTTGCTTTCGGTGGATCGTATTTACATCAAGATACATCTTATTTAGAAAAAGGTAGACCAAGATACACGATGCTTATGGGTATAGAAGTTCCTAAAGGTCAAGGTAATACAATTTTTTCCTCTGGTTTTAACGCTTATAAAAAATTGCCAGATGAAATTAAAAATAAGATAGAAAATGCTAAAGGTATTTTTTCGTCTGCTGGACCCATAAGTAAAACTAGAATTGAGCTTGAAAAAAGATCAGGTATAAAATCAGCGAAGGTAATGAAAGCTGAACATCCAATAGTTCATAAAGTAAATGGCCAAAAATCATTGTACATTTCACCTGGGCACCTAATCAAAATTAAAATCAATGGAATGGAAGATAAAAAAATGAAAAAATATCTTATCGATCATGTAAATAAAAAAGAATTTTTGTTTTCTTATGAGTGGGAAAATGGGGATATTGTTCTCTGGGACAATCTAAGTATTATGCATAAGGCCAGTGAAATAAAAAATTGTAGAAGAGTAATGCATCGTATAACTATTAAATAAAATTATTTTTTCAAAATAGTCAGATGTCCCATTTTTCTACCCTCTCTAGGTTCTTTTTTTAAATAATCATAAAAAAACTCATTTTTTTTATAAGTTTTTTTTCTATACTTGAGAATTTCTGAACCTAAAATATTATACATTTCAGCATTAGATGTTTTGCTTATAGATTTTATCTCAAGATTACAAACTGCTCGTATATGGTTTTCAAATTGCGATATATTATAAGCATCCATGGTGAGATGCCCAGAATTATGAAAACGAGGCGCGAGTTCATTAACCAATAGTTCTTGATTTTCCGTGATAAAATATTCTACTGTTAATACACCAACATAGTTAAATTTTTCAGCGATTTTTTTTGCATTCGAAATAGCCTTTTTTGATATTTTATCGTTTATATCTGCAGGAATTTTAGATTTGAAAAGAATTTGGTTTTTATGCGCATTTTCTATTGGTTCATAAAAAGAAAATGTACCATCTTTAAATCTTGTAATGACTACTGATATTTCTTTTTTTAAATTAACTTTTTTTTCTAAAATGTAATCAGCTGTAAAACACCAATCTTTTTTTAAATCATCTAGAGAATTTAATACGAATTGTCCTTTTCCATCATAACCCATAGTATTAGATTTTAATATACCGGGCAAAAGATGATTATTTCTTTTAATATCATCTGCCGATTTTATATTAACCCATTCTGTTGTTCTGATACCTAAATCATTTACAAAAGTTTTTTCAAGTTTTCTGTTTTGCGCAATTTTATTGATATTAGGATTCGGCAAGACCTGTTTTTCTTTTTCAATTAATTTTAAAAATTCTATTGGGATATTTTCAAATTCATATGTAGCGATATCTATATTACTTATAAATTCCTCAATTTTTTCTTTATCATCATATTTGCTATGTATAAAATAATCACAAAATTTTTGAGCAGGTCCATTTTTATCATCCGAGAAGACGATTGTTGAAATTTTTAGTTTCCTTGCTGCTTTACAAAGAAAACTACAAAGTTGCCCTGAACCAACAATTCCAAGTTTCATATTTAACATTTGTTATTATCTAGGTCTTTTTTTAACTGATTGGGTCTGTAAACGTCTCCATTTATTTAAATTAGATTTAATTTTTTCATCATAATTTCCAATAATAGATGCTGCTAATAATCCAGCGTTAAATCCACCATCAATAGCTAAACAGCCTATGGGAACCCCCTTCGGCATCATCACCATTGATAGAAGGGAGTCCAAACCTTTTAATTTTTTACTTTCTACAGGAATTCCCAAAATTGGCAGAGTAGAAATAGAGGATACCATACCAGCTAAATGCGCTGACATGCCCGCGAAAGCACAAATTACACCAAATCCTTTTTGCTCAGCTGTTTCAGCAAATTTATACATACGTTTTGGAGTTCTGTGGGCGCTTACTATTAAAACTTCATATTTAATTTTAAGTTTTTTTAAAATTTCTATACAAGGTTTGGCGTGTTTTAAATCGTTGTTGCTGCCTAAAATGATTGCTACTTTTTTATTGAGTTTCTTGTGTTTCACAGATTAATTTAATCAATTTTACGTATAAAAACAATAGAGTTTTAATTTCTTTTTTTGGACTAATTTATGCCAATCAAAACACAGATTTTTTTATCATATTAAAGTTATGAAAACATTATCTATTTTATCTCTATTGATATTTTTAACAAGCTGCGCAGGAGGAAATGTTAGCTCTATGAAATTTGGAAAACGTTGCACTAAAGCTGATGCAAACGGCTTAAAGGAAAGTTCATACATCTGGATTATCTCCAAAGATGCAAAAGCATCATTTGACGCACGGATAAATAAAGCAAATTGTTCTGATAGCTAAATAAATATTTAATTTTTGATATTTATGTTAATAAGGGGTTTATGTATAAACCCCTTATTATATTTAGTATAATTTTTAGTTTTTTAAACCTAAATTTGGTAGCGATGGATCAAAAACCTTATCATCATATTTACAAAAATGGTGAACTGTTTGCTTTTAGAAATTTAGAAGGTGGTCCAAAGAGAGACCCTAATTTTAAATGGAATTGGAAAATTTTTAGGGAAGAAAAAAAGAAACTTAAAATTAATTACCCTCCCGAACATGTAATTAATAAACAAATAGTTTTAAAAAATCTTGAGAAATACAAATCAGACTCATATGTTATGTGGCTCGACCATGCGAGTTTTATAATTAAGCTTGGAAATACTACAATTATAACTGATCCAGTTTTCGAAAAATACTACGGATATTTAGGATTTGGCACGAAAAAATATATCGAACCTCCATTAAAGTTGAAAGAACTTCCTGAAATAAATTTATTTTTACTTAGCCACAATCATTTAGACCACATGTCCCAAAAAACAATTAATAACTTCCCTTATAAAAATACAAAAGTGCTTGTGCCTTTGAAACTTGGAAAATATTTTACAAAAAATGGATATAAAAAAGATAAAGTAAAAGAGATGGATTGGTTTGATAAAGTTAGAGTTAACGATGAAATTACAATAACTATGTTGCCAGCGCATCATTGGAGCAAGCGCTGGATTTGGGGTGATGGAAACACTAATAGAAGTCTTTGGGGAAGTTTTTTAATTGAATACAAAGATAAAAAAATCTTTTTTGCTTGTGATACTGGACCTGCGCCTTTTTACAAAGACTTGGGAGAAAAGTTTGGCCCAATTGATTTAGGTTTTGGAAATATAGGTGCTTATAATTTTTTTCCGATTATTAATGTTAAAGATAAATCTACCGCTCATGCAAATCCTGAAGAACTATTATCTATTATGAGAGATCTTAAGGTTAAAAGAATAATTGGAATGCATTGGGGAACTGCCATCTTAAGTTTAGAGCCGATTTGGGAGCCCCCAGTAAGGTTTAAAGCAAACGCTGAAAAATACGGATATAAAAAAGATGATGCTATTATATTTAAAATTGGTGAAATAAAAAAACTAGATAATCTAATTAACTAGCTTTTCTTTTGCTTCTCTCTTTATCGAGAAGTTTTGTTAAAGCATCAACCATCATATCTGAGGCTTTAAATATCTCGTTTGATTTAAACTCATATGAAATATTTCTTTCAGGATTAGTTTTATCTTCAATGATAATTCCTTCATCGGGGGCGTTATTTTTAATATATATCAAAATTAACCACTCTTCGTCTGGCACATCATCCCATTTAATAAAAATTTCCCCTGTTTCAAATCTTCTATCTATAACACGCATTATACTCAGAAATTTAGGTATATATCTTTTGTTAATTTGAAAACATAAACTGTGCGCAGATCTATAAAAACTTTCTAAAGCAAATTCAATTTTTTGTCTTTCTAAATTATAGATTCTTTCTTTTTCAAGTAATACAGCTCTATCATCTCCCTCTTCAATTTTTACACCTAATTGAGCTACTCTTTCTCTTATCTTTTGATCTCTTAAGGCCTGATATTTTTCTTTAATCTTATCAATACGTTCTTGAACATCTGCATAGGACTCACGCTGTTGATTTAAAACGAATTTTTCTAAATTTTTTATTTCTAATGCTTCACGTTTTCTAAACTGTTCTATTCTTTTTTCTAATTTTATTTGTTCTAAAAATTTTCTTTGTTTTTCAGTCTGTTCTTTTCTAACTTCTGCTTGCTCATATCTTATAAATTTTTGCAATTCTTTTCTTCTCTCTTTAACTAATTTGATTTCATCTCTTAACTCTTGTTCTTTTGCTTTAATTTGGCTTTCTTGGTCGGCCTTTAATTTTTCCTCTACTTCTTTTTTTTCTTTTTCTATAGCTTGAATTTTAAGTTTTTTTTGTTTTTCTTTTTCCTCTTGAACAACTTTTTTGATCTCTTTGACTTTATCAGTTATTCCTTGGAAAAAACTTTGAAGTGATTTGTCTATATTTAAATTAAATCTAAAAACAGATGTTAATTTTTCATTTAATTGTAATATTTGTAAAATTATCGATCTTGTTTTTGTTTTAGATCGAGCCCTTTTTTTTAATGTGTGTGATTTTTTCTTTTTTCTCTTTTTTCTCTTTGTGTTGGACTTGAGTCTTCTTTTTTTTTTAAAGTTTTTTTTGAATTTTTTTCTTCTCTTTTTTTTATAAGATTTTTTTTTTTGTTTTCTTTTCTTTTTTTTCATATTGGTATTTTATTAAATACCAGTTTTTATGAATATATATAGTCTCTTGTACGATGAGCTGTTTGAAAATTTTTCACAATTTGTAATTGAAAAACAGCTAAATCTCGGTATCTAAATGCTGCTGCACAACTAGCTAAATAAAATTCCCACATTTTTACAAATTTTTCATCAAAAAGATCCTTAACTTCTTTTCTTTTAGATAAAAATCTCTCAAGCCATTTTTCTAATGTTTTGTCATAATGTCTTATTAGTGTCTCGGTGTCTGCAACTATAAGTCCTGTTTTTTCTATAGGTTGAATAATTTGACTAAAAGAAGGACAAACTCCTCCGGGAAAAATGTATTTATTTATGAATTTATTAGGAGGAGTAGGTTTGTCAACGACTCCAATTGTATGTAATAAAAATATCCCATCTTCTTTCAACAATTTGTTAACTGACTCGAAAAAAGCCTTATAAAATTTTTTTCCGACATGTTCAAACATTCCGACTGAGAAAATCCTATCATATTGACCATTAATCTCCCTGTAATCAGATAATTCAAAATTTACCTGATTATCTAAACCAAGCTCTTTAGCTTTTATTTTGCAATAATTAATCTGATTTTTACTTAATGAAATTCCAGTAACCTCACATCCCTTTTGTTTAGCTATTTCAAAAGCCATCCCTCCCCAGCCACAGCCGATTTCTAAAATTTTTTGCCCTTTTTTAATATCCAGTTTTTTTATTATATGATCAATTTTGTTCTGTTGAGCTTCTTCTAAATCTTTAGTGTCGTCTTTCCAATAAGCACATGAATACAATCTGTGTTTTCTGTCCAAAAAAATATCGTAAAGTTTTTCTCCTTTTTGTCCCCCAATATCATAATGATGTTCAACGTTTTTTCTTGATTTACCTGGTAGATTAAAATTCGATAAATATCTCCAAAATTGAAATATCTTTTTTGAAATCAGGCTAGCTGAACTTACTTCTCTTCTTCCTAAATTTTTAATCAATTCCATTAAAAATTCTTTTAATGAAGCATTTTCGATTTCAATTTCATTTCTCATATATGCTTCTGGAAATTCTAATTCTGGATCTAATATTAGTTTCCAATTTAAGTTTTCTTTTAATAATTTCACCGTAATAGGCTTTTCTTTTCTTGGATTACCGCAGATATACTTTTGCCCTTTAGAGTCTATAAGTATTATTCCGTACTCTTTATATATTTTTGAGAAAATTCTAGCTAATATCATAACTAAGCTGCTAAATTACTTTCTGGTATAAATTTTAATTTATCTAACTTATTAATTAATTCCTTTTTTTCATCCATGCTCAATAATGTTAAAGGTGGCAATAATTTATCAAAGCTTTTGTTTCTTTCTGATAAATAACTATGTATCGCGGAAATCAAATTGTAACCATCGAAAGCTTTTCTAACAGCAATTAATTTTTCGTTGTGTGTTTGCTTTTGTTTTTTTTCAAAATCGTCAAAAACTCTTCTAGCTAATGGAGCGGATATATTACAAACAGCTGAGATTATTCCACTATTACCAATCTCCAAACCTTTTAACAACTTTGTTTCTGTGCCAGGAAAAATCAAAAAATTTGATAGTTTTAAATTTTCGTATAAGTTTGACGTTGAGTCTTTGCAACCAACTATATTTTCTGGATAAGTTGAGACAAGTCTTTTGACTGCGTCGATCGAAAACTTATAACCACAGAGTTGTTCGAAGTTATATAGAATAATTCTTATTTTAGGTATTTCTGTAATAATATTTGAAAAAAAATTAAATACACCCTCATCCGTATTACCTTTATAATAAGCAGGTGGCATGATTAAATAATCTTTAAATCCATATTCAAATCCATATTTAATTAAATTAATTGTGTCTTTTAGTGAATTACATCCGGTTCCAAGAAAAAATTTTTTTTTTAGCCTATGGCTTGAAATTTTTGAGATAAGACCTTTTTTTTCTGAAATGGAAATTAATTGACTCTGACCTGTTGAGCCAAAAAAGAATACCCCATGCAAACCGTTATTAATTGAACTTTCAGCATGTTTTATAGTTGCCTCTACATTTAATGAATAGTTTTCATTTAAAATGCTGCAAGTAGCTGAATATACACCTTTAGTAATCATAATCTTACCCAATTTATTCTATCTAAGTTATATTGGCAAAATCAAGTATGAAAATTTTGGTAATACAACCGAAAAAAGGTATGGGAGATATGATTATATATCTTCCGTATATTCATGCTATATCAAAAACATTCAATATACCTGTATCAATCTTAGCTAAAGATAATTCAAGAGCTAAAGAACTTTTATCTGAAGATAGACATATTGATGAGATTATTACTCTTGAAAAAAATATGGATGGAGTTTCTGGTATTCTAAGATTGTCAAAAAAATTAAGGAGTAGAAAATTTAGTAAAATTTTTATTTTTAGTTCCTCGTTAAGGTACCATTTAGTGGCAAAATTATCTGGTATTAAATCAATTTATCAATATCCACTTTTTAGATCAAAAGATAATATTGTACATAGTGCAAAAATTTTTACGGAAAATATTATTGGTAATGTTGTATCTACTGAACCTAATTTGATATTAAAAAAAATAAATAGAACTTTAGATAAAAATTTCAAATATATTTGCCTAGGCATCAGTGCATCTGGACCAACAAAACGCTGGGATATTAATAATTATATCAGATTAGCTGAACTACTATCTAAAAAGATAAAATGTAAATTTTTTATTGCTGGTGGAAAAAATGATTTAGACTTAATAGCGAAATTTAAAAAAACAGAAGTTGGAAAAAATTCACTTTCTTTTGAAAATCTTAATATCCGAAAAACTTTAGACTATATTTCTAATTGTGATTTGTACATTGGTAATGATACAGGTTGGGCCCATATTTCTGTAGCATTAAATGTAAAAGCCCTTACAATTTTTTGCGATAGCCCTATATTGGCTTATGGACGTTATAGTAAAAAAATGTTTACACTAGAGCCAGATGGAGAGGACGGAACAACTTCACACGATACACTAGGTAAAGATAAAATTTCTTTTGACAAAGTTCTTACTGAAGCTACTAAATTGTTGAATTAAGAAAAATCAGTTCGGATTATTTTTTCTTTAGCCTCGTTTACTAATTGACTTAACCTTTCCGTTTTGACTTCTCTATTCATATCAGGATGAATTTTTTTTTGTAGATTGTTAGCGGCTTTGAGGACTTCCTCTTTTGAACAACCTTTTGAAAGACCAAGCAGTTTATATGCTTCATCATTAGAAATGTTTGATGACCCTTGAGGTTGATTAAATTTACCTTGTGAAAATTTACCAGAGTTTTTCAAGTACTGGATCAACCTCCATAATTGAAACATTTGAAGTGCAGTTAATCCTTTAATCTTAAGTCCACTTAAAATTACAAATAAGAAAGGTAATGAAAATATAAATTTACCTCCAATTGTTAAAATCGCTGCAACTATCAATGATAAATAAACTAAAATTTTTTTAATAATATGGGCAATTTTTTTTGAACTTGTTCTTACGAACCAATTTAAGAACAAATAAACGATGACAAAAATGATGATACCAATTAAGAGTAAATTCATATAATTTTATACTCATGAATATACCAAAACTCAAAAAAATTAAGAGTGAGAAAAAATACCATGATATCACACTAAAAGATGATTATTCTTGGGTGGACCAACCTGATATTCTTGAGGTTTTGAAAGATGCTAATAAACTAAACCCGGAAGTAAAAGAATATATAAATACTAATAATAGAATTACTGAAACATACTTTAGTGATGTCAAAAAATTACAAAAAAACTTATTTAATGAAATTAAATCAAAAATAAAATTAGACGATACTTCTCTTAAATTCAAAGATAAAAAGTATTATTATTGGACTAAGACAGAGTCCAAAGGAAATTATGGAAAAAGAATAAGACAAATTATAGATAAGTCAGAACCAGAGGAAATTTTTTTTGATGGCGATCTAGAAAAGAAAAAATATGGTTCAGAATATTTTGGTTTAGGAACGACCAGTGTTTCTTATTGTGATAATTTTTTAGCTTTCTCATTAGATTTAAAGGGGTCAGAGTATTTTACAATTTATGTAAGGGATCTAGCTACTGGCAAGAATCTCGATGATACCATTGAAAATACTAGTGGAAGTATTACTTGGTCACTTGACAGCAAGAGTTTCTTTTATTCAAAATTAGATAAATTTCATAGACCAAGACAAATTTATAAACACGTTTTGGGTACCTCTATAAAAAATGATCAATTAATATTTGAGGAAAATGATGAGACATTTACCTGTGGGATAGGGATCACTTCTGATGAAAAATATTTTGTAATTTCTACTTCTGACCATATTACTTCTGAAGATTATTTTTTTCCTGCAAATGATACAAAAAATATTAAACCAATCTTATTTAAAAAAAGACAAAAGGATGTTCGTTACAGCATTGATTCATGGAAAGGATATTTTTATGTTCACACTAATGAAAACGCTAGGGATTATAAAGTTTTAAGATGCAAAACAGATAGAATTAATGAGCTAGAGGTTTTTATACCACCAAAAGCTGAAACAGTAATTGGTGGTTTCGATTTTCTGGACGATTATATCTTAAGAGGAGAAAAATCAGATGCGATACCTAAACTATTTGTAAGAAATATTAAAACAAACAAAGAAGAGGAAATTATCATTTCTAACGAGGCAATAGGTGTTCCTGGAATTTCGCTAATGCAAAGGAATACTAACACAACTAAGATAAGAGTCAGTTGGGAAAGCATGGCTACCCCAAATAAAATATACGAGTATGATATTTTAACTAAAGAAAAAAAACTCGTTAAAGAAGTTGAGATACCATCTGGACATGACTCAAATAAATATGTAGTCGAAAGAATTAAAGCTAAGTCCCATGATGGAAGAATGATTCCAATTAGTTTAGTGCGTCTAAAAGATTCAAAACAAGATGGTAATTCAAAACTTTTACTTTATGCTTATGGTGCTTATAAACATAGTGTAAGTCCTTCTTTTAGTGCTTCGAGATTTTGTTTAATTGATCGAGGAATAATCTTTGCTATTGCTCATATAAGAGGGGGGGGAGATTTAGGGGATGCATGGCACGAGGAGGGTAAAAAAAAATTTAAAAAAAATACTTTTTTAGATTATATAGCTTGTGCAAATCATTTAGTGGATCAAAGATATACTTACAAAGGTGGAGTCTGTTTTTATGGAGGATCTGCGGGAGGACTGACTGGTGGAGCTTTAGCAAACATGGCACCAGATTTATTTTTTTGCATGCTTCTTTTAGTTCCTTTTGTTGACACAATGACAACTATGTTAAATGAAAAATTGCCATTAACTCCTGCTGAATGGGAGTTGTGGGGAAATCCAATTAAAAGCAAAGAATATTTTGAGTATATTTTATCTTATTCACCTTATGATAATTTATCGCATAAAAATTATCCTTCTATGTTAATTACTACCTCACTTTTTGATAATCGAGTGCTGTATTCGGAGCCTGTAAAATATATTGCAAAACTTAGAGACGTTAAAGAGGATAATAACGTTCAATTACTAAAATGCAAAATGGATGCAGCAGGCCATGGTGGCATGAGCGGTCGTGATAATGCTATCACTGAGTTATCTGAAGAATATAGTTTTATATTAAAAACTGCAAAAATTTTAAAGTGATTTTCTAAAAGCAATTTTTACTGCTAAAACCTACTATTTGGTTATTGGGATCAATTTCAAATTTTCTTTCACACTTAATGTTAAATTTTTTTTTAATATAAATATAGTTTCTATTTCTTGAGCTTAGAAACTCAACATCATCGGGCTGCCCATAAACTATTTTTAATTCTGTCTCATTTTTGTTTAACCATTTGCTTAATTCTTTTTCTTCAAGAGCCGTTTTTTCATCTATTTTTTTGGACAAAGACTGACAAGAGGAAAATAGTAAAAAGTTAAGAAATATAAAAAAAATTAATTTGTCATTACTCATAAATAGCTAACTTATTTTACACCCAAAACTTATAAACAGAAATATTACCCACAGGTTGTAAAATGAACTAAAACTCCACTTTTCAAAGGATTTTATTATCGAATTGGAGTATTCAAGATTAACTGGAGGTTTTTAGATGTTAAATAAATATTTTGAGTACAGAAAACACAAAACTAATTTTAGAACTGAAGTTATTGCCGGTGTAACAACTTTCCTAA
>MDTG01216526.1_pt1 | contig 12756 bp, 7 predicted proteins | sample 811421 | NCBI WGS metagenome assembly MDTG01 (sample SAMN05326645, study PRJNA326480) | marine metagenome | isolation source: seawater | place: Pacific Ocean: South East | collected 2011 | reverse complement strand
TGAGAATGTAGCACTAACAGCTACTTCTACAGAATTAAACTTATTAGATGGTATAACTGCGATTGCTGATGAAGATGATATGTCATCTAATAGTGCAACATTAGTTCCTACACAGCAATCAGTAGAAGCTCGTATTCAAGCTGTAAACGCAACTGCTAATAATGTAACAGGTCTTAATGCTACAGGTCCAGAGCTTAACACTGTAGCAGATGTATCAGCAATTAGTCCTGACACTTCTACAGCAGTAGCAAACAACGATGCAATACTTATGTTTGATAATTCAGCTACTGGATTAAAGTATTTTGATGTAGACTTGCTTGATACATACTACGCACAAACAAGTAAAACACTAACAAACAAAACTCTTACTAGCCCTGTTGTTACAGGCTTACATCTTAACGATGCAGGTTTTACTGTAGAAGGTTCTAGTGCTGATGGTAATGAAACTACCATAGCTTTTACTGATCCGACAGCAGATAGAACTATTACATTCCCTGATGCTACAGGTACGATTGCTTTACTAGCAAGCCCTACTTTTACAGGGACACTAACTGCTCCTACTATAAATGCATCAACTGCTTTACAAATAGGTGGCGTAGCAGTAACATCTACAGCAGCAGAATTAAATATACTTGATGGTGTTACATCGACAGCAGCAGAACTAAATATACTTGACGGTGTTACAGCTACTACTGCTGAATTAAATCATGTAGATGGAGTTACATCTAACATTCAAACGCAGTTAAACAATGCTGCATCAACTGGAAAAGCCATAGCAATGGCAATGGTATTTGGATAAAAAGGAGTTTTTAAATGGCAAATCCAAATGTGGTAGCAGTCACCAATATTCTAGCTAAGACAGTGCTAGATGCTGATGTTGCTGCAAGTGCAGTTAGTTTATTAACGTGTGCGGCAGATAAATTATGTAAACTTAATTCGTTAATTATAGCTAATATAGATGGCACTAACTCTGCTGAAATATCTGTATGGATTACAAGATCAAGTGCAGATCATTATATAGCTAAGGGTATTACAGTTGCAGCAGGTAGTACATTGTTGCCAATTGATAAAAACATGGGGCTATATTTAAACGAAAGCGATATACTTAAGATACAAGCAAGTGCAGCAGGAGATCTGTCTGCTGTTCTTTCATACGAAGAAATAGATGACGCTTAATAGAAAGTAGCTTAATGAAGTCTTTTGGTAATATTGCAAAGGATAGTGAGATCAGGGCAGTGGCCTCTGGTGCTTTAACTAATGGTGCATCTGTTATTGTTAATGCAGATAATACTGTAAGTGTTGTTGCAGAAACTTCTATTACTCAATCTGTTGGTAGTGAGGTAGTTTTTGAAAGTGCTACAACTGAATATATAGCATCTACATTTGATAGCTCTAACAATAAAGTAGTTGTAGCTTATAAAGACGATGGCAACTCAAACTATGGAACAGCAGTAGTAGGAACTGTAAGTGGTACTTCTATAAGTTTTGGATCACCTGTAGTTTTTCTCAGCAACCAAGTAAGATTTTTATCTGCTGCTTTTGCTTCTAATGAAAACAAAGTTGTTATAGCTTTTCGTCACGACAATAGTGATGGTGATCCTTATGCTGTTGTTGGAACTGTGAGTGGTACAAGTATTAGCTTTGGATCTGTTTCAGCAATTGTTACCGATACGATGACAGCAGAGCCTATCGCTTGCATTTTTGACAGCGGCACTGGTAAGATTGTCGTAGCCTGGACTAACTCAGCCGTATTTAATTTTGGTTATGCTGCAGTTGGTACAATAAGTGGCACTGATATTTCTTTCGGCACTGGTGTAATTTTTGAAAGCGGAGCTACAAGAGATATTTCTGGAACTTTTGACAGCACCAATGGAAAAGCTGTAATTGTTTTTAGGGATGATGCAGACAGCGATAAAGGTAAAGCTGTTGTTGGCACAGTAAGTGGTACAAGTATTAGCTTTGGTTCGGCTGCAGAGTTTGAGTCTGGTGACACTAGAGTTACTGCCTCAACTTTTGATACAGATAATGGTAAAGTTGTAATCGCTTACAAAGACATAGATGATAGCAGTAAAGGTAAAGCAGTCGTAGGAACTGTTGATGGTACTTCTATAAGCTTTGGTAGTCCTGTAGAGTTTGAGTCTGGTAATACTTCAAGCATATCAATATCATATAATCAGGCTGCTGCAAAAACTGTAATTTTTTATGCTGACGGAGGTGATTCTAGTCATGGAAAATTTATAGAAGGAACTGTAAGTGGCACTTCAATTAGTTTTGGGTCTGCTGTAACTTTTAACGCAGCCGACACTGAATACATAGCATCTGCATATGACAGCAATAGTAAAGTAAATGTTGTTTCTTTTCACGATAATGGTAACTCAAGTCACGGTACGTCTGCCGTTGTTCGCAGTGCTTATAGCCAAACTAACCTCACCTCAGAAAACTTCGTAGGTTTTTCAGATGGTGCGTTTGCAGATGGACAAAGTGCAATAATAAATACAACAAACAGAATTGACAGAAATCAAAGCAGTCTTACTGCAGGGCAAACTTTATTTGTTCAAAATAATGGTACACTAGGATTAACAGCAGGTGATCCTTCAGTAACAGCAGGAACTGCTATATCAGCTACGGAACTAATAGTGAAAGGTTAAAGAATGAAAACTATCGTAGAAACATCAACTAAGTTAAGCAAGTATCTACTTGCAGATGACGTAACAATAACAGCAACAGCAGATAATATTACAGTGGGTGATCCTGCTCAGTTTATTATTGCTGATCTAAATAGTGGCAATACTACTATTGTAGAAAACGTAACTAACGCACCAAGCGATTGGGTGGGCAACAAGTACAAACTAGATGGTACAACTTGGTCAGCCAACTCAGATTGGGTAGACCCTGATGAGGATGACGGAGAGTAACAATAATGCTTCGTGTCATAGGCAATGATGAGAGTTTAGCAAGACAGGAACGTGTCTTAGCTAGTGGCACACTGCCAAGCGGTAAGCCAGTTGTGGTCAACTCTGATGGCACTGTTAGTGTTGTAGGAATAAGCTCTGCTACTGCTGCTATAGGGTCAGAGTCTGTCTTTGAATCTGCTACAATGTCAAATATATCATCTACTTTTGACTCTTCTAATAATAAAGTTGTTATATCTTACAAAGATGCAGGAAATGGTGGTCATGGTACTGCTGTGGTAGGAACTGTTACTGCTAGTGATAATAGTATTTCTTTTGGGACTCCAGTTGTATTTAATGCAGCGTCTACAAGTAGAACTGCAATTACTTTTGACTCTTCTAACAACAAAGTAGTTATAGGGTATGCAGATAATGGTGATAGCGATAAAGGAAAGGCTATCGTAGGCACAGTCAGCGGAACAAGTATATCGTTTGGTTCTGCTCAACAGTTTACAAGCAGTAGCGATTCTGTAAATGCTGACTTTGCAGCAAGCTTTGATTCTAGTGCAAATAAGGTTGTATTCTCATGGAGAAATAATTCAGGAGGAACAAAGACAGGTAAATCAATTGTTGGAACTGTGTCAGGAACTTCTATAAGTTTTGGTACAGCAGCAACTTTTGAGTCTGGTGCTGCTGATAAAATTAGTGCAGCATATGATGCCAATGCGGATAGAACTGTAGTTTTGTATCGTGATGATGGTAACTCAAATTATACCTCAGTAGCTGTGGGTACAATATCAGGAACCTCTATAAGTTTTGGTACACCAGTAGTCATAACCAGTTCTGCAATGAGTGGTGATTCTACTGCAATTGCTTACGATTCAACAAATCAAAAATTAGCTTTATTTTACTCAAGATCATCTGAAGGTAAAGTTGCTGTAGGTGTTGTATCAGGAACTTCTATAACTATAACTGAAAGACCTACATATGGATTTGAATCAGGAAACGCACATGCTCTCAGTGCTGTTTATGATGCTAACGCTAATTTAGTTGTAGTTGCATATCGTGATCCACAAGATTCCAGCAAAGGAAAGATAGCTTTACCTAGAATATCTGGCACAGACATTCTTGATCCAAATGACACAATGCCTAATGCAGGTGGTCATGGGACACCTACAGTATTTGAAGCAGGTACAGTAACACAACCAACTACTCTTGCTTATGATAGCAATGCTAAAAAAGTAGTTGTTTCATATACAGATGACAATAACTCTGAACATGGTACATCAAGAGTAGTACAAAACGCTTACTCAAATGCAAACCTTACCTCAGAAAATTACATAGGAATATTAAGAGGTTCTGTTTTTAATACAGGTTCTGCTGCTTCTGTTGGCTCTACAGCTACTTATAATTCTGGTAGTACAGAAGCAAAAATGGGAGCTGTTTACGATAGCAACTCTAACAGAGTAGTTATTGCATATAAAGACGCAGGTAATTCTAATTTCGGTACAGCGATAGTTGGAACAGTAAGCGGAACCTCTATAAGTTTTGGCACTGAAGTTGTTTTTTTAAGTAGTGCTAATGATGATGGTGGAGTTGCTTTTGACAGTACAAATAATAAAGTAGTTATTACAACTAAAGATACTGGTTCTGGACATGATGGTAAAGCATTTGTTGGTACTGTTGATCCATCAGATAACTCAATCAGTTTTGGAAGTACGGTAACATATGAGACTAATAACCCAGGACGAAATGGGGTTACGTTTGACAGTGTTAGTGGAAAGGTAGCTGTTTTCTATACAGAAGGGTCTAGTCCTTTTCAAGGAAGAGTTAGAATAGGTACAGTAAGCGGCACTGATATTTCTTTTGGTACTGAAGCCAACCTTTCTTCTAACAGACCTAATAGTTTAGAAGCAGTTTTTAATAGTGATGGTAAACTTATTATTGCTTTTAGAGACGTTGATAATTCTTTAGGAAAAGTTGTGGTTGGTACAATAAGTGGCACTAACATTTCTTTTGGTTCTGAAACAAGCTTAGGAGTTAACGCTAATCCAAAGGCAGCAGTCTATGATAGCTCTAATGATAAAGTTCTTATCCTATATGAGGATGTAAGCACTTCAGATGCTCTTACTGGTGTTGTGGCAACAGTAAGTGGCACAAGTGTTTCTGTTGGATCAGCAGTCCGTATCAATGGAACCTCTTCTGCGTCCGATCTGTATGTCAGTGGTGCAGCATACAACGCATCGACAGGTACAATAGTAGCAGCTTTTAGAGATAGAAGTAATAGTAATAAAGGATCTGCTGTAGACATAACAATTAGTGGCACATCTCTCTCAGTAAGTGATAAACTTGTTTTTGAAGCAGGTGATACAAGGTTTATGAATACAGCCTACGATAGCACAGCAGAAAAAGTAGTAATTGGCTTTCGTGATCATGATGATAGCAGTATTGGTAAAGCACTTGTGTATAGCTCAGATACAAGAGCAGTCACTAGAGGACAAGTAACCGATGGTAATAATGGTATCATAGATACACAAGGTGGCATATCAGAAAATCAGTTAAGTTTATCACCAGGTAAACGATATTTTGTACAAACAGATGGTACATTAGCTACAAGTGCTGGTAATCCTAGTGTCATTGCAGGTACGGCTGTGTCTGCGACTAAATTAATAGTGAAAGGGTAACTATGCTAAAACGTATAGGGGCTGAAGAAAGTGGTGAGTTTAAAGCAGTAGCCAGTGGTACGTTATCAAGTGGTAAACCTGTTGTTATAAATAGTGATGGAACTGTTAGTGTTGTTACACCAGTTGCTTCACAGCTTGGTACGCCTGTAGAGTTTGAGGGTGGATCAACACAATTTGTAGCAGCAGCCTATGATACTAGCACAGATAGAGTAGTTATCGCTTACACAGACTCAGGTAACGGTGGTTTCGGTACAGCAGTAGTTGGTACAATTAGCGGCACAAGTATAAGCTTCGGAACACCTGTAGTATTTGAAAGCGCAAATGCAGATATGATAACAGCTACTTATGATGCTAGTAATGAAAAAATAGTTATAGCATACAGAGATGTAGGTAACTCACAACATGGTACAGCAATAGTCGGCACAGTAAGTGGCACTACTATAAGTTTTGGAACTGCTGTAGTTTTTGAAAGTGCGCAGACAGATAGAATAGCAAGTGTATATGACTCAACTTCTGAACAAGTAGTAATTGCTTACAGAGATGATGACAATAATGATTATGGCACTGCTATTGTAGGAAAAGTAAGTGGATCATCTATAAGTTTTGGAAGTCCAACAGTATTTGAAGAAGCCAATGTTCGGTATCTTTCTATAGTGTACGATTCAAGTAATGAAAAAATTGTTATTGCCTACGAAGACATAGGTAATTCTGACAAAGGTACAGCTATTGTAGGAACTGTAAGTGGCACTTCAATTAGTTTTGGAACTGCTGTTAAATTTAAAGATGATGCTGTAAGTCACGTAGCGGCTGCTTATGATGAAAAGAATCAGAAGGTAGTTGTAATATGGATGGATCAAGATAATAATGATCATGGTACTGCTGTTGTAGGAACAGTAAGCGGAACCTCTATAAGTTTTGGTGGTGAAACAGTTTATGAAGCTGCAACTTCTAGGGAAAACAAAATAATATATGACCCAGCTTCTGAAAAAATATTTATAGCTTTTAGAGATGGAGGCAACTCTAATAAAGGAACTGGTATTGTAGGTACAGTTAGTGATGCCTCTATTTCTTTTGATACTGCGTTTGTTTTTGAAGCAGGTGCAGTAGAATATTTAGCGGTAGCTAATGATCCAAGTACAGGTAAAGTTATTATTGGCTATGAAGATGAAGGTAATTCTGACAAGGGAACTGCTGTTGTCTATTCAGTACTAGCAGCTAACGTTACTTCTAAAAACTACATTGGTATGTCGAGAGGAGGAGTTTCTGAGTCTGCACTTTCAATTGGTGCTACTTCAGTTGTTAATACAGGCACTAATGGTGGACAAGCTATTGCCTACGATACAAATAGTGACAGAGTTGTAATAGCATACAAAGATACTTCTAATGGACATGGTAAAGCAGTTGTAGGGACGGTATCTGGTAGCGGTATAAGTTTTGGTACACCAGTAACTTTTAATGCAGCTAATACTACAGGTCTACAACCCAGTCATGGTATAGCATTTGACTCAAGTAATAACAAAGTGGTCATAGTTTATAAAGATAATGGTAACAGCAATTATGGAACAGCTATTGTAGGCACTGTTGATCCTTCTGACAACTCTATTAGCTTTGGCAGTGAGGCGGTTTTTGAAAGTGCTCATGCGACATTTCCAACTGTAGTTTTTGACTCTAGTAACAATAAGTTTCTTATTTCGTATTCTGATGTTGGAGATAGCTCAAAAGGTAAAGCCATTGTAGGAACTGTATCAGGCACAAGTATTTCTTTTGGTTCAGCAGCAGAGTTTGAAGCTGGGGATGTAAACCATGAAACACTAATGTCAACATTTGATAGTGCTAACAATAAAGCAGTAATAGCATATAGAGATGGTGGGGATTCAAATAAAGGTAAAGCAGTAGTGGCTACAATTAGTGGAACTTCTGTGAGTTTTGGTACTCCTGTTGAGTTTACAGAAAATGACTTTTTTCAAAGTAGCATCACGTTTGATTCAACTAGTAATAAAGTTATTATTATTTTTCCAGATCAAGGCAATTCACAGTTTGGAACTGCAAGAACAGGAACTGTATCAGGAACATCTATAAGTTTTGGAACTGCTGTAGTGTGGCATAGTGGATCAGCCCAAAGAAATAGTGTATCGTATAGCTCAACGGCTGATAAAAGTATTGTGTTTTTTAGGGACGGTGCAGCTAGTGACATAGGTAAGCTAGTAGAATTAACAGTTTCAGGAACTTCTATAACAGCTTCTTCTGCACAACAATTTTCAGCAACTACTACCTCTGCATCAAGCTCTGTCTTTGACCCTGACAATAATGTAATTGTAAATGCTTACATTGATGAAGGTAATACAACTGACCTTGAAACGGTTCAAGTTACTGGCACGACAATTAACAGAGGTCAAGTAGCAGACGGTGGCAATGCATCAATAGACATTATAGGTTCTGTATCAGACAATCAATTAAACCTCACTGCAGGACAACAATATTTCGTGCAGTCAGATGGGACAATAGGTGAGACAGCAGATAGCCCAAGTGTGTTGGCAGGTACAGCTATTTCAGCAACAGAGTTGTTAGTAAAAACTTGACATTTAAAGGTAAATGAGTTTAACTATGAGTGATATTAAACTATCTCCAGAAGAATTAGAAGAGATGCTAGATAACGCAGCTAGACGTGGTGCTAAAGAGGCACTGCGTTCTATTGGGTTACTTGATAATGATGCTCAAAAAGATATACTAGAGATGCGTAACTTAATAGAAGCATGGCGTGATACACGTAGATCAATATGGTCTACCGTAGTCAAATTAGCTACCGTTGGAGTCCTGACATTTATTGCAGGTGCGGTATGGATGACAATGGGTAAGTAAGGAATAAGGTATGTCCACAGTAGATTTAAATAATGTTCAATCAGATTATTTCAAAAGTGAAGGAGGTTTTACAACTTCTGCAAGAAATATAAATGATTTATCTGATGTAGATAAACAGGTTATTATAAATTCAGATAAACATGATACTTTAGCTGATGGTACAATTGTATTTGTAGATAAGGATGGTAGCACACAAATTGCATACGGCTCTGGTTCAGATAGTCTAGCTGTAGATAGTTCTCAATTTGATCAAGCGACTGTTCAAAAACTTGCAGATATGACTTACCTTTCTCAAAATACTGGAGTTAACAGTGCAGACTTAGCTGCCGTTTATCAAGAACTTGGGTTTACTGGCACAGATTATGAACAGAATGCAAAAAAAGATGCCCTACTTCTACAGTTTGGTTACACACCAGGTAACAATGAAAAATTTTATGGCTCTAATTCTGCTGTAGATAGAGGAGCACAGATACTTAAAGATCGTTGGGCACAAGCACCGACTGATTCTGACTTAATAGCTGCAGGTTTAAATCCTGATGATTATGTAGTTACTAATAATAATGTTGCTAATCAAGAGTATTTGTATAATCAGCTTGCAGGGACTGGCGCAACAACAGCCGCAAGCTTTGCAAATCTTAACGCAGGGCAAACAGCAGAAAGTAATAGAAAATATTTCGATGAAGTACTTACAAAAGAAGGAACAAATACATTTTGGAATCAGTTTGAAAGCCCCTCCGCTGCTGCGCTTGATATGTTGGAGTGGGACTTAGTTAAAAAACAAGTACAAGAGACACTGCCTGGTTCACCTAATACGGCTGGTTCCATATCTACTATTTCTGGTGCAGCAATACAACCTGGATATGCTGACGTAATCCCTCCTGTAGGCGGTTACATAACACCTAAAGCAAACATACCAGACTCTTATAGAAATTTTACTCCTGCTGCACCTCCAGCCGCTATGACTCCTACTTCAGGTACGCAAGCTATGAATGTACCTACTTATCAAAACTTATTTACTAATCAAGTGGGTCAGTTTGTAGATAGAGCAGACGCACAACAATCTTATTACCAACCTCAAACTATGCAAGAAAAAATGCAGCAGGGTGGTACAGCACCAGGACAGATTGAAACACGTTTATTTCGTAATGCTCAAGGTATGTCAATGTACATTACTTTTGTAGGAGGTGTTCCTCAACAGTACATACCTCCTGGTTATTTCCAAGTAGATAATCCTGCTGCGCCAACACAATCTGCTACAGTTGCTCAGGCCGCATCTCCTTTACCTTATAATATGAATCAGGGTGGAACTGTTCCTAAAAACACCACAATAGCAGGGCAACCCCACAGCCTCGCTTATATTAATCCTGACGAAGCAAAATTACTCAAACAAGTAGGGGGTTCAGGCAAACCTTCTTATGGTGGAATCCCTGCTTATAACACAGACGCAGATGCAGACGCAGATGCAGATGATGGTACAGACGATGCAACAACTGCTGTACAACAAGGTCAAGATTTAACTGTTGGTGCAAGGATTGCTGGAAATCAAGCTGATGCTATAGTACAAGCACAACGAAATTTGTTAGCTAATGCTTTTGGTAATCAAGCAGGTAACGTTGCGGCTACACAAGTTTCTACATTACAACCAGAAGCAATAGCAGGTAGTGTTATAGAATCCACTGCAGGTAGAGCCGTAGATGTAGCACCAATAGTAACTACACCTGCACAAGTAGGTCAAGTATTACAAGCAGACCCAGTAAGTGCAACAACTACACCTGCAGGTTCTGTGGCTGCACAGACTGCTGTAGGAGATATAAGAAAAGAAACTGCTAAACTAACAGCTAAAACAGGTGCTCCTACAGACACAATAACTGCACAGCAACAAACTGGATCAGCCCTTGATGAGATTAAAGCTGTGCAAGGCACTGCTATAAAAATAAATGGACCTGCAGGAAGGCAGATACAAACTGATCCTGTTACAGGTGCAAGTGAAATAATATCTGGTGCTGCTAATGCCCATACTGCTGCTGTATTTTCTGAAGCAATACAACACGCAGAAGCTACACCAAGTAGACAGGCAACAGTTGCAGGTCAGCTAGAAGCATTGATGGCTGACTTTGAGGGTGGTGAGACACCTGCTTGGGCTGCTGGATCTATGCGTACCGCAATGGCTACACTCTCTGCTCGTGGTTTAGGTGCGTCTAGTCTAGCAGGTCAGGCTGTCATACAAGCTGCAATGGAAGCTGCTTTACCAATTGCACAAATGGATGCTCAGACTATGGCACAGTTTGAGGCACAGAACCTGTCAAACAGACAACAACGTGCAATGCTTGCAGCGCAGCAACGTGCTACATTTATAGGTCAAGAGTTTGATCAAGCATTCCAAGCTCGTGTATCTAATGCTGCAAAGATCAGCGATATAGCTAATATGAACTTTACGGCTGAACAACAGATAGCCCTAGAAGATTCTCGTGCTGCAAATACTATGGAGTTAAGTAACTTATCTAATAGTCAAGCTGTAGTTATGGCACAGGCTGCTGCATTAGCTAACATAGATATGGCTAACTTGAACAATAGACAACAAGCTGAAGTACAGAATGCACAGAACTTTTTACAGATGGATATGTCTAACCTTTCTAACCAACAGCAAGCTGCTATGTTTAAGTCTCAACAGAATGTACAAGCTTTGTTTACAGATCAAGCAGCAGAAAATGCGGCACAACAATTTAATGCTACAAGCGAAAATCAAACACAACAGTTTTTTAATAATTTAGCATCTCAAACCTCACAGTTTAATGCTTCTCAAGCTAACGCTATGCAACAATTTAATGCGGATCAAGCTAATACTTTGTTAGAGTTTAACGCTGATCTACAATCTGCTCGTGAAATGTTTAATGCACAGAACTATCTAACTGTTGCACAAGCTAATGCCCAATGGAGACAGGCTGTACAGACTATGAACACTGCTGCAATCAACGCTTCAAATATGGAATATGCTAAACAAGTAAATAATTTATCTCAAGCTGCATTAGATCAAATATGGATGCGAGATAGAGATATAATGGATTACGCTTGGCGATCAGCAGAAAGCTCTCTTGATAGACAAAAAAGTATTTTGATTGCGGAGATGCAAGCTCAGGCGCAAATAGATCAAGCTAAAGGTAGTGCATTAGGTAAACTATTTTCAATAGGTGGTAACTATCTTATGGCTGGCTTATTTCCAGACCAAGCAAAAATAATATTAGGTATTCAATAAGGACGTAAATATGTTTAGTAGGATGAATAATAGAGATACTTTATCTCCAGATGAACTAGTAAAATTCTTTTTATCTAGACAAAAAAGAGCAGATCTTAATAAGACTGAAGAAGATACGCCTAATGGGTTGATGCAAGAGGATATAATTGTAGAGCCATTAGAAGATCAAGAAAGCGAAGATACTTTAGACTTTCTTCAAAGAATGATTATGAGTCAATCAGGTAAAGTTGCAGAAGCTAAAGAAACTTTAGGGGAGCAGCTTGCAGATATAAAAGAAAAGGCTTTAGCTAATATAGACAATATAAAAAATACACAGCTAAAGTCTGGGCCTAATCCTTTTATAGGCGGTCCTCTTTCTCCAATGTTAACTGAAGAGGGAGTAGAGCAAGAGGTAGAGAAGATTGTTGATCCAATGTTAAGAGATCCTAAGATACTTGATATACCGCCTAAACTATTTGATGAGTCGGCACAACAAACAGAGGAGGTACTTACAGATGCAGAAATTTCTGATATTGCTACTAGTGCTATCGATGCTGCCCCTGATGCTGATGAGGTGCAGCCTACAGATGGAAAAGATTTAGAATTTTATTTAGATATAGGTAAATATGCAGAAGGTGATCATGGAGACATACCTAGTGCAACTAATGATAGTAGAGAAGCAGATAAACCTATTGAGGATCGTTCTAAAGATGTGGGGTACGGACACAAGGTAAAAGAATACGAAGAGGCTTCTGGTTTCATACATGGTATAAAGTTTAAAAATGAAGATGGTACATACATACCTTTAACTGAAGAACAAAAAATAAAAATACTAAACGCTGATATGAAAAATGAATTAAACCTAGCTCGTAAAGAAGGTTGGGATGCAAAGCTTAAAGCCATAGGAACTAAATGGGAAGAGTTAGATCCTAAATATCAAAACGCATTAAATTCGTTGGCTTATAATGTAGGCGGTCCTAAAGCAGCAAAACAATGGACTGTTGTTCTATTTGCAGCTAAAGATAAAAATCTATTAAATTTTGCTAAAGAAATGCGTAGAAAAGATAATAAAAAATATACAGCAGGGATG